>Ga0194054_10000022_pt1 | contig 71671 bp, 52 predicted proteins | sample SepL2210m_MetaG_FD_163628 | JGI IMG/M metagenome (GOLD analysis project Ga0194054, IMG submission 163628) | Anoxic zone freshwater microbial communities from boreal shield lake in IISD Experimental Lakes Area, Ontario, Canada - Sep2016-L227-10m | ecosystem: Environmental > Aquatic > Freshwater... | reverse complement strand
TTACGAAAGAACTGAAGGCGGAAAAGAAAGGCGCTGCCAACTATGGCCGGGATCCCCAGGTTAATGAACCAAAGCAAAACGGAGGCTGCTAAAATACCAAGATTCAGATCGGCCGATACCGCCATCAGGGGTGCAAAATAAAACCCGAAAATATAGATCGCAACTGACCCCCTGATACCCAGCTCGGTCAATGCAATTGTCGGGATTATAGCCATGATCAGGTAGATCAGTGATATCAGGAGATACGTATAATAAAACGGGATACTGACCCCAAGTGCGCGCAAAAGCAGTAGATACTGGGTTGAGAAGACGATGTATCTCGCAAAGCTCAGGCACATCACGAGCAGGAGATCACGGTTGGAATACATGGTGAAAACCCTGAAATATTTTCGTATCCTGCTGAGGCCGTTTTGAAGGATCTTTTCTTTCCATGTGGAAAGAAAAGATATATTAAAAAAAAGTCCTAGGAGGATTGTATCGAGAAGCAAAACAAGGAACACAAATGCATAATAAAGGTATCCCCTGATAAATTCCGCAGCGGGCATAAACACAGGTAAAAAGATCAGAAGCGCAATGGATCCTGTGAGCAAAGTCACGAGCAGCTGGCTCATGCTTCCGATAACAGTAATAAGGATGCCCTCCACATGGCTGGCCTTTTTAAGTATAAATGCCCTTCCGAAATACTCCCCTATCCGGTTTGGGGTGAAAGAACTGATTGTTACCCCGGTAAGCACGGCAAGTATCGACTGCTGCATGCTCACCGGTTCAACTTTCCTGATCAGGTTTTTCCATTTCCATGCTTCTATCATCCAGTTCACGACCATTAAAAACAGGATTATTGCCAGCATCCAGAGGAATTTCGAGGAGCTGAGGTCATCTTCCAGGGCTTTCAGGAGGGCAGGGAGGTCCTGCTTCCAAAACACCTGGTTGATGATAAAAATGTAGGTGATGACAAGAATTACGAGCTGGATAAGAAGATTGTATCTTTTATATAACTTTGTCATGCCCGCAAATTTAATGTAAAAATGCCTGAATTACCTCTTGAAAAGATCATTCTTGGGATTGACCCGGGGACCACCGTCATGGGTTACGGGATCATCAGGATCTATGGTAACAAATTGAGCATGATAGCCTGCGGCGTATTAAAGTTAGATAAATTCGACGATCATCCCTTAAGGCTGAAACTGATTTTCGAAAAAACTCTTTCAATTATTGAGCAGTATAAGCCCGACGAACTGGCAATTGAAGCACAGTTTTTCGGAAAAAACGTTCAATCCATGCTCAAACTTGGAAGGGCCCAGGGTGTAGCCATCGCCGCAGCATTATACAGGACCGTACCTATTTTCGAATACTCGCCCCGTAAAATCAAACAGTCCATTACAGGGAAAGGCTCCGCCTCCAAGGAGCAGGTTGCAGCCATGCTCCAGCGATTGCTGGCGCTTAAAGAAATCCCCGAAAGCCTCGACGCAAGCGATGCTCTTGCAGCCGCTGTTTGCCACTATTTCCAGAAAGGAACCCTTGAAACAGGGAAGAAATTTACCGGTTGGAAAAGCTTTTTAACAGCGAATCCCGGAAGAGTGAAGAAGTAAAATTATTACGCAAATCAGGCTTTGGCTGTGAAGAGCTAAGCATAATGCAAAAGCGCCTTGGCTGTGAAGAGCGAAGCAACTCACACAAGCCGCATCAGGTGAACGAAGAGAACCGTAGCGGCGGTGTGAGGTTGCGAGCGATTACATGAGCTTCTGATACACCATCCACCACCTGTCGGGGATGTCATTGTTGCAGGCCTGCTGGTAATCCTTATATGAACAGGGCACAAGGTAATGCCTTTCGTACTTTATCTTTTGATCGGCAGGAAGGGGGATCTCCATCCACCAGCGGTCTGTCTTCTTACTCTTGAAGAACACGATTTCTTCCTTATGATCGCTTATTGTTACCCTGTATTTCAGATAGTCTTCCTCGTTTTTAAAGGGGAAATCATGGGCCCTGTTGTAATAGCCGTCAATGAAATACCATATCATCTGCGAAACCAGGTGGGCCGTCTGCCCCTGTCGGTCAAATTTTGGGTTAACCTCATAAAACCCGATGGAAGTGAGTTTATCGCTGATGCCTGCATACCTAACGATCTGGCAGGCCTCTTCCCCATAAAACCCGTTTGGGCCTGCATTGCCGTTACCCGGTGCATCGGAATACCTTACCGCTGAAATATCAAAACTCAGCATATCGGCATTCCTGACAATTGGCTCGACTTCTTCAAGGCTTTCCCTTACGATTCCTACCCGGTAAGTATCAAAGAACAGGTTCTTCATCAGTTTTAATGCATCCTGGTCTATAAAATAACTCTGGTAGCCGATGTTGGCATAGTTAAAGAGGTAATTTGGCTGGTGAAGGATGATGCTGCTCAGGAAAGACTGGGAGTCCAGTTCGTTCTCGGTTTTACCCAGGTCGAACATGGGGTCAATCGCCACAATGTTGATGATCTGGCCCAGGCTCTCATAGGCCTTGTAATTCGCAAAAGAAAGGTCCTGACCGCCACCGATGATTATCGGGAGAACATTGTTGTTGATGAGTTCCGCTACGGTACTGCTTAAGGCAAAGTAAGTGTCGCTGGGGGAAAAACCCTTCCTGATATTGCCCAGGTCAACGATCTTATTTGGATAAGGCCCCGGGAACAGCTTGTATAAATACTTTCTTACACTGTCGGGCCCAAGGTCGCAACCTTCATTATTTACTGCATTCCGGTCCTCCTTTACACCAATGATCGCCAGGTTTGAAACGGTAAAATCAGGGAAACTCCCTGCTTCGGAATAGATCTCAATGAGGTTGCCCAGGCGAAGCTGGCCCTGGCCTTCACTGATCATAGGGAATTCCGTTAAATCAACCGGGGAAAAGAAGGTCGAAATGTCCATGGCCGTTTATTTTTTCTTTTTGGATTTCGATTTGGTGGGTTCGCTTGAGGTCAGAATCGCTTTAACATCATCATAAGTAAGATCGGCTGCGGTTTTACCCTTGGGGATCTTGTAGTTTTCTTTTTTGAAGGAGATGTATGGGCCGTACCTCCCGTTCAGGACTTTAATATCGCCGTCTTCGGGATACTCCCTGATCACTTTCTTTATCTCTTCATGCCGTTTTGCATGAATGATCTCTATGGCCCTTTCAAGATTTACATCCAGGGGGTCGTCCGACACCGGTAATGAAAAGAAGGCCGATTTATGCCTGATGTATGGGCCGAATTTACCTGCCGAAACAATGACTTCGGTTCCTTCAAAATCCCCAAGGCTCCTGGGAAGTTTAAACAGTTCCAGTACTTCATCAAGACTGATGGTATCAATGCTCTGGCCTTTTTTCAAAGCTGCAAAACGGGGCTTCTCGTCATTGTCGGCCTCGCCTAACTGAGCCATCGGCCCAAACCTTCCAATCTTCACATAAATATTCAGTCCGGTTGCCGGATCGGTTCCGAGGAGTTTTTCACCTTTTACTTTTTTGGTGTTTTCCATGGTCCCTTCAATTTTTTCATGAAAGGGGAAATAAAACTCTTTCAGCATTTCCTTCCATGCCAGTTTGCCTTCGGCTATCTCATCAAATTCTTCTTCAACGGTAGCAGTGAAATTATAATCGAGGATATCGTTGAAATTCTGAACAAGAAAACCGGTAACCAGTCCGCCGATATCCGTCGGGAAGAGCTTCCCTTTCTCATATCCCACAGTTTCGGTTTTGACCGCTTCTGATATCGTGCCGTCCTTCAGGCTGATGTAGTCGTAATTTCTTTGCACACCGGGCCTTTCTTCCTTTACAACATAATCCCTTTTCTGGATCGTGGAGATGATGGGGGCATAGGTCGAGGGACGGCCAATACCAAGTTCTTCCAGCTTTTTAACCAGGGTTGCTTCAGTATACCTGTATGGCTGCTGCGTAAACTTCTGCTGGGCTATCATCTCCCTCAATGAAAGCTGCTCTCCTGCATTAAGAGGAGGGAGAACACCTTCCTGGTCATCGGTAGTATCCTCATCCGAAGATTCCATATAGACCTTCAGGAAACCATCGAAACGGATCACTTCCCCACGGGCAATGAATTTTTCTGTTTTCCCTGTTATGCCTATGGTAACATTGGTTTTCTCGAGTTCCGCATCAGCCATCTGGGAGGCGATGGTTCGTTTCCAGATGAGGTCGTACAGCCTCTTGCCCGAACGGTCGGCCTCAATATTTTTATTGCTCAGGAAAGTGGGACGGATGGCTTCGTGGGCTTCCTGTGCGCCTTTGGTTTTAGTGGCATATTTCCGGGTTTTCACATACTCCTCCCCGAAAGTCTCGGTCACTTCCTTCCTAGCCATTGCCAGGGCCATGTCGGAAAGATTCACCGAGTCGGTCCTCATATAGGTGATCTTCCCTGATTCGTAAAGCTCCTGGGCAACACGCATAGTGTTGGCCACCGAGAACCCGAGTTTCCGGGATGCCTCCTGCTGAAGTGTAGAAGTCGTGAACGGAGGGGCAGGGGATTTCTTCGAGGGTTTTGTTTCGACATCCTCAACCGTGTAACTGACATTAATACACTGCTTCAGGAAATTAAGGGCTTCTTCTTTCGACTGGAACCTTTTGTTCAGTTCGGCACTGACGGTTTTAAGTTTCTTTCCCTCCTGGACGACAAAATCCCCTGTAATACGGAATGCTGAGACGGACTGAAAGTTCCTGATCTCGTCTTCCCTTTCCACAATAAGCCTTACAGCCACCGATTGAACCCTGCCGGCCGATAAAGATGGTTTAATCTTTTTCCATAATAGGGGGGAGAGTTCAAACCCGACAAGACGGTCAAGGACCCTGCGCGCCTGCTGGGCATCCACCAGGTTCATATCAAGTTCCCGGGGTGTTTCAATAGCTTCGAGAATGGCCGACCTGGTAATTTCATGAAAAGCAATCCGCCGTGTGGTCTCCTTTTTCAACCCGAGGGTTTCCATGAGGTGCCATGCAATGGCTTCTCCTTCGCGGTCCTCGTCAGACGCCAGCCAAACACATTCACTGTCCTGGGCCAGTTTCTTGAGTTCGCCTACAATCTTTTTTTTGTCCGGAGAAACAATGTATTTCGGTTCAAATCCCTTATTTACATCCACCCCTAGATCCTTCTTCGAAAGATCTGCAACATGCCCCATGCATGATTTCACCGTAAATTCGCTCCCAAGGAATCCGCCAATCGTCTTTGCTTTCGCGGGAGACTCAACAATCACTAAGTTTTTCGTCATATTTAGCACTGGATTTCAAATTCCAATCCGGGTACAAAAGTACGACAATAAACATAATACGTACCTTTGTGCCCATTTTAATCCTTAATCCGCCTTGGAGTGAAAGGTGATATATGACAGAAAAAAAAGCCCGGAAATTCCATATAGAAACCTACGGCTGCCAGATGAACTTCTCTGACAGTGAGATCGTTGCCTCCATACTTAAAGCTGAAGGGTTCGAGGCCTGCCAGGACCTTCTCGAAGCTGATATCGTCTTACTCAACACCTGTTCAATCAGGGAGCATGCCGAGGAAAGGGTAAGGAAACGCCTGCATTATTTTCGTTCACTGAAAAGGAAAAAACCGGGTCTTACCATCGGGCTGCTGGGCTGCATGGCCGAAAGGACAAAAATTGCCCTGATGGAAGAGGAACAGCTGCTCGACATCATTGCCGGTCCTGACTCCTACCGTCACCTTCCCGGGCTTCTTGAACAGGCCGGTTCAGGTCAAACGGCAATAGACACAATCCTTTCAGCAGATGAAACATATGCTGACATACACCCTGTAAGGCTTGATTCCAACGGGGTTTCTGCTTTCATTTCCATTATGCGCGGATGCGAGAATTTCTGTTCCTACTGCGTGGTTCCTTATGCCCGCGGCCAGGAACGAAGCCGGGATCCGGAATCGGTGATCCGCGAAGCGAAAGACCTGTTTCTGCAGGGATTCAGGGAAGTGACCCTGCTCGGGCAAAATGTGAATTCCTACCTGTGGAAAGATGGGAAAGGGACAATGGACTTTCCGGGCCTTCTTGAACGGATCGCGGTTCTCGATCAGAAGTTAAGGGTCCGCTTTGCCACCTCGCATCCCAAAGACCTGGGCGATGATGTGATCAATATAATTGCAAAATATCCCAACATCTGCAAAGCCATACACCTGCCCGTCCAAAGCGGCAGCAATGCCGTACTTGATAAAATGAACCGGAAATATACCCGGGAAGAATACCTCGGGAAGATCCGGGCTATCCGCAACAGCATCCCGGGATGCGCGATATCCACCGATATCATTACCGGATTTTGCGGCGAGACCGAGGAAGATCATCAGCAAACACTTGAATTGATGAGGGAAGCTGCTTTCGACTCAGCCTTCACATTTAAATATTCGGAAAGGCCCCAAACGATTGCAGCGGAACAATACGATGATAACGTACCTGCAGAAGTCAAGGAAAGAAGGCTAAGGGAGATCATAGGGCTTCAGCAGGAACTTTCATCGGCCAGCAACCACAGGGACCTTGGCGAAACCTTCGAGGTCCTGGTAGAAGGAGAATCAAAACGTTCCGATAAACAATACTTCGGCAGGAACTCCCAAAATAAAGTTGTGGTTTTCCCAAAAACAGCCCGAAAGCCGGGGGAATACCTAAATGTATGCATTAAAAGGGCCACTTCGGCTACTTTGATTGGGGAAGCCTGTTAAGATCATGACTAACTGAATTTCAGTAATCTGACATCCGGCACCCTGGCATCAAAATAAGATATTGTCATGAAAATTTTAGGATGTTTCACGCATTTTTTTAGTTTTGCCTGAAATTCCTTAATTTTGCACCCTCAATTCCAGCAATATATGAAGCATACGCTTAAAATGCTTACCCGGGCAGCTTTCCTGCTCCTTTCAATTACCATCATCTTTTCTTCCTGTGTCCCTCAAAAAAAGATCCTCTATCTGCAGAAGCAGCAGGAGAAAGATACTGCCAGCCAGTATACCCATAAACATCCGCCCGACTACAGGATACAGCCCAGGGATAATGTGTATATAAAACTGTTTACACTGGACGAAAAAAGCAATCAATTTTTTAACAAGCAATCAGGTTCAAGCAATTACAACGATTACGCCAACGATGCCAGCATCTACCTGAATTCTTATTCGGTCAGCCCTGACGGGTATATCGATTTTCCTGTCGTGGGGCGAATAATGATCAAAGACCTTACTGTTTCCCAGGTGAAAGACGTACTTCAGAAAATGGTGGATGAGTACCTCAAAGAAACGGTTGTGGTTGTAAAAATGGTTAACTTCAAGATCACTATCCTGGGAGAGGTGGTGCGTCCAGGCGAGTTCACCATCTATGCCGATAAGATCAATTTTTTCGAAGCAATCTCACTGGCCAATGATATTACCGAATTCGGCAACAGGAGCAAGGTCCACCTGATCCGCCAGACACCGGGAGGTTCAAGGGTATTCACCCTGGATATGACTTCCGACAGCTTCCTAAAATCTGACCAGTTTTACCTTCAGCCCAACGATATCATTTACATTCAGCCCCTGGGCTACAAGCGCTGGGGACTGGGTTCAACCTTCCCCTGGGCAATCGTAATTGCTGCCATATCAACAGGACTGCTTCTGATCACCTATGCAAAGTCATTGTAAACTGTAAACCTATCTTTTGTGAACGATAATCTCCAGGACTTCCAGCAGCAGCAACAACAGTCGGTCGACTATAAAGTACTGCTTTATAAATTTTACCGTTACTGGTATTTCTTTGCAATCACGGTGTTTATTGCCCTGATCATTGCTTTCATTTTTAACAAATACACCAGCCCGGTTTATGAAGTTAAAACTGCCATCCTGATCAAGGACAAATCTGAAAACAAGCTTAACGCCCAGGCTATCATGGGGCTGGGGGGCCTTAACAACATGCAGAACCTCCAGAACGAGATCGGGGTCCTGTCTTCTTACACTCTTACCTACCGTACTGTTACCAAGATCGGATTCGAAGTTTCATATTTCAGCGAGGAAAATTTCATAGGCAAGGAACTTTACAAGGATACCCCTTTTACTGTTGAAATGGATACCGCATATCCCCAGCCGTTTAATATGCGTTTCAATGTTTCAATAAACCCGAACGGCAAATACCGCCTCGAAGCAAAAGAAGAGGAGATCGGATTCTATAATTTCTCGAAAAAAGAGAAAATTGTTGGGCGCAAAGAAAGGGTTGCTGTTGATGAGAACTATGAATTCGGGAAATGGGTCCAGGGGAATAATTTCCGCTTCAGGTTATTGCTTACGCCTTTGTTCAATCCCAAGAAGGATCTCAGCAAAACTTTTTATTTCATGCTCAACGATTATGAATCCCTCGTAACACAGTTCAAAGGATTCAGCCTGGAACCCATCAACAAGGAAGCATCCATTGTTGAACTCAAGCTTAAAGGCGGAAACGTGACCAAACTGGTCGATTTCCTGAATGCACTCCTAAGGGAATACCTGGCCAAAGACCTGGAGCGTAAAAACCTGGTCGCAGGCCGCACCATTAATTTTATCGACAGCGAACTGCAGGATATCAGCGACACACTTCATTCTACCGAAAAGGCCCTCGAGGTTTTCCGCACTACCAAGGAAGTCATGAACCTTGATGACGTGAGCAAACAGGTTTTTGACAAAATGATGGAACTCCAGGATGAAAAAGCAGTTTTGATGGTTCAGTCGAAATACCTTACCAATCTTGCCCAATACCTGGAAAAAAACCAGAAACTCGATGAGCTTGTTGTCCCGGCTTCGATGGGAGTTGAGAACCCCATGCTCAACGACCTTACCATGAAGCTTACCGACCTCTATACGAAACGTACCGAGATATCACAATACTCGAAAGGCAAAAACCCGACCCTGCTCTCAATCGACCAGCAGATCGCCACTATTAAAAACGCCTTGGTTGAGAATATAAAAAGTGCCATAAATACCAACAACATTGCACTGAAAGAAATCAACGACCGCGTGTCCCAATACACATCGAAGATCAGCACCCTGCCCGAGACCCAGCGTGTCCTGTTCGGCATTGAACGCAGGTTTAAACTCACCGATGCCATTTATACCTTCCTGTTGCAAAAACGGTCGGAGGCCCAGATCACACAGGCTTCAAACCTCTCCGACAATGAAGTTGTTGATGCAGCCATGGGTGGTTCCAGCCCTGTTTTTCCGAAGAAAAGCCTGAATTATATCATTGCCCTTATCCTCGGGATCATCCTTCCTGTCATATATATTTTAGGCAAGGATTATTTCAACGACAAGATCATGGAACGGGAGGATATTGAAAAGATCACCAATCTGCCTATCGTCGGGCATATCATACATTCCGACAAAAAGAATGATATCGTTGTCATCGACTCGCCTAAATCAACCATTGCAGAGTCATTCCGCTCGGTGCGTACGAATCTCCAGTACCTCCTCCAGGGCAAAGAAAGGATCACAGTGCTTGTGACAGCCGATATGGTAAGTGCCGGTAAAACATTTACTTCCATTAACCTGGCTTCCATCTATGCAATGTACGGGAGGAAAACCCTGCTGATGGGATTTGACCTTCGTAAACCAAAGATCTACCAGGACTTCGGCCTCACCAATTCGGAGGGGGTTTCTTCTTACCTGATTAATAAAAGCAAGCTGGAAGACATCATTCAGTTTTCGGGGATTGACAACCTCGATATCATCATGGCCGGCCCTGTCCCTCCAAACCCTGCAGAACTTATTGCTTCGCCCCGATGTGCCGAAATGTTTGTCAGGCTGAAGGAGATCTATGACTATATCATCATTGACACACCCCCCGTCGGACTTGTGACTGATGCCTCTCTCCTGATGAAATTTGCCGATGCCAACCTTTTCCTGGTCAGGCAGAACTATACGCATAAAAAAATCTTTGCAACCATTATCAGGGATATGGAAAAACGCAATATCCCCGGCCTGGCCATCCTGGTCAACGACGTTAAACTCACCCGAAGTTCATATGGATATGGCTACGGTTACGGTTACGGTTATGGCTACGGCTATGGTTACGGCTACGGCTACGGATACGGTTATGGTTATGGGTACGGCTATTATTCCGATGACAAAACCTCGTCTAAGAAGAAAAAATCAATGCTGCAGAAAATTTTCGGCAAAGCCTAAGCCTGAAGGGAAGGAATGAAGGACTATAATTTAACGCATCTCAGGGAGCTTGAGTCGGAAGCCATCTATGTATTAAGGGAAGTCGCCGCCCAGTTTGAACGGCCTGCCCTGTTGTTCTCGGGAGGCAAAGATTCCATCGTTCTGGTGCATCTTTCCAGGAAAGCCTTTCATCCAGCCGCTTTTCCTTTCCCATTGCTCCATATCGATACAGGCCATAATTTTGAAGAAGCCATAACTTTCCGCGATGACCTGGTGAAAAAGTTCAACGCCAGGCTTGTTGTTGGCTCCGTGCAGGAATCGATCGACACAGGCAGGGTGGTTGAAGAAAAAGGCATCAATGCAAGCCGCAACGTACTCCAGACCGTGACCCTGCTCGACACTATCGAGAAATACAAATTCGATGCAGCCATTGGCGGGGGCCGCAGGGATGAGGAGAAAGCAAGGGCCAAGGAAAGATTCTTTTCCCACCGTGATGAATTCGGGCAGTGGGATCCCAAAAACCAAAGGCCTGAACTCTGGAATATCTTCAACGGGAAAAAGAGAATGGGCGAGCATTTCAGGGTGTTCCCCATCAGCAACTGGACCGAAATGGATGTATGGCAATACATACTCCAGGAAAATATTGAACTTCCCAGCCTGTATTTCACCCACGAAAGGGAGGTTTTCTTCCGCGACGGCATCTACCTGGCCAAAGCCCCTTTCATGGCTATGAAACCGGCTGAAAAGGCCGAAAAATTAAGGGTGCGCTGCCGCACCGTAGGCGATATCTCATGCACGGGATTAGTATTGTCGACTGCGGATAACCTTGAGGATATCATCAGGGAAATAGCGGCTACAAGGGTAACCGAGAGGGGCGGACGGTATGACGATAAGCGTTCGGATGCCGCCATGGAAGACAGGAAAAAAGAAGGGTATTTCTGAGAATATCATCCGCAGACAAAAAAAAATAATGACAGCAACCGAAGAAGCCGATTTCTCAAGCAAGGGTTACCTGAACATGCAACTGCTGCGGTTTACCACGGCGGGCAGCGTCGACGACGGGAAAAGCACCCTCATCGGTAGGCTGCTGTACGACAGCAAGTCGCTTTTTGAGGACCAGCTGGATGCTGTTAAACGGGCCAGCGTGCAAAAAGGGAGCGAACACCTTAACCTGGCGCTGTTTACCGACGGCTTAAGGGCCGAACGCGAACAAGGCATCACTATCGACGTAGCCTACCGGTATTTTGCCACGCCCAACCGAAAGTTCATCATTGCCGATACACCGGGGCATATACAGTATACCCGGAATATGGTCACAGGCGCTTCTACCGCAAATGCAGCCATCATCCTCATCGATGCACGAAACGGGGTCATAGAACAAACCTACCGTCATGCTTATATCGCTTACCTGCTGGGCATCCCGCATATAGTGGTATGCATTAATAAAATGGACCTCCTTGATTACAGCGAGGAAGTATTCGAAAAGATAAAGGCCGATTTCAACGCATTCGTCGCAAAAGTACTGCCGGGTGAGGACCTGCGTTTTATACCCATAAGCGCCCTGAAGGGCGATAACGTGGTGAAACCTTCGCAAAAAATGGAATGGTATAACGGCAGCACCCTGCTTGAAACCCTTGAAACCATTCCTATCGACCAGGACCACGACATGATACACCAGCGCTTCCCTGTACAGTATGTCATACGGCCCGAATCGGATAAATACCATGATTACAGGGGGTATGCGGGCCGAATTGCAGGAGGAATTTTTCATCCCTGCGATGAGGTCATGGTGCTCCCGGCCGGGATCAAGACCAGGATAAGGCAGATTGATACCTTCAACGGCCCCCTGGATGAAGCATTTCCCCCCATGAGCGTCACCCTGCTTTTAGATGATGATATCGATATCAGCCGGGGGGATATGATTGCCGGAGCCGGTGACCTGCCCAAGGCAGCTTCGGAATTTGATTGTATGATTTGCTGGATGAACCCGAAACCCATGCAGCTTAACGGGAAATATGCCCTGAAAAATAATTCGAGGGATGTGCGCTGTGTCATTGATAAAATAGACTTTGTCCTCAACATCAATACCCTGGGACAAATCCCCCGGCGCACCAGCCTGGCCATGAACGAAATCGGGCGCATCCACCTGCGTACAACCAAACCTCTTTTCTTTGATCCTTACACCGTGAACAGGCAAAGCGGGAGTATTATCCTGATCGATGAAGCAACAAATGAAACCGTTGCTGCCGGGATGATCCTCTGAATTCCTTGAATTCCTGCAATAAATCATGAAAAATTCAGTTACTTTTATACCTGGTTTATTGTAAGTATTTAGCACCGTCCCTATGAAAATATTCCGACTTTTTTTACTGTCCTGCATCCTGTATCCTGCATCCCTTTCAGCCCAAAGCCCCCAGATACCTATCGGACAGTGGAGAGACGAACTTCCCTACAATTATTGCAACTCCGTTGCGGAAGCGGGAAACCGTATCTATTCATCCACTCCTTATGCTGTATTTTACTTCGATAAAGACGATAACAGCATTACAAGGATCACCAAGATCCAGGGCCTTTCCGATATCGGGATCAGCTGCCTGGCATATAATGCTTCAACAAAAACCCTCGTGATTGCTTATAGTGATGCGAATATCGACCTCATCCAGAACAACTCCATCATCAATATCTCCGACATCTACCGCAAACCTATCCTGGGAAATAAAACCATCAACAGCATCTACTGCCAGGGAAATATTGCCTATCTCCAGTGCGGATTCGGAATTGTTGTCCTTGACCTTGCAAAGCAGGAGATCAGCGAAACGTATTATATCGGGAACGGGGGAAGCCAGGTTAACGTTCTGAGCCTGGTCAGGGACGATAGCGACACCCTCTGGGCCGCTACAGAGAAAGGTATTTACAAAGCATGGAGCAAAGATCCCAACCTGGCAAACTATGCAGTGTGGAAGAAAGATAAAAGAATAGATACCACGCTGATGTACAATACAATAACTTATTTTTCAGGTAAAGTCATTGTCAATAAACACAGGACTACAGGCCTCGACACCCTCTACATATATAATGGGCAGTGGTCGGCATGGAACAACGGGGAATCAAATCCGGTCATGAACCTGAACAGTATGTATAACGTACTGGTTGTAAGCTATAATTATTTCGTTGATGTGTTTGACCCGAGTTTCACCAAATATAAAGTGATCAACAGCTACCCCGGCGCCGGATCATTTCCTCAGGACGCCATAGGCGATAAGAACCAGACAATCTGGATAGCTGATTCCTATTCGGGCCTGGTAAGTTATGAAATGAATTCCGACCAGGTAAAAACCTATAACCTCAGCGGGCCCCTAAGTGCCAATGCGTTCAGCATGAGCACGTTAAATAATGATCTGTTTATCACTCCCGGGGGTTACGATGCTTCCTTTGTACCACTTGCCCAGGCTGCCCAGATTTATCATTTTGATGATTCGAACTGGCAGAACATTTCCGGGGCCAATAACCCGTCTTTGTACAATTTCAGCAATATCGTTTCTGCAACGGCTGATCCGTCAGATCCAAAAAGAATTTATGCCGCAACCTGGGGGTACGGCCTCCTGGAATTTTATGACGGGACGCTGACCCGCAGATATACCGAAGCCAACAGCACCCTCCACCACCATTCCGCCGGGGATACAGGGACAATACGTGTAGGGGGTTCTGCATTTGACGCACACGGCTATCAGTGGATCGACTGTTCCCATACCAATCAATGCCTGTCGTTGAAAAGGGGCAGCCAGTGGACAGGATTCACCATTACCATCAACAACGAAACTGACCTTGGCCAGATCATCGCCACCCGCTATGACCAGGTATGGATGCAGATGCGCTATGGCAACCTGAACCCGAATTCTGTTCTGGTGTTTACCGATAACGGAACTCCCGATAATCCGAACGATGACATGGCGACGAAACTGAACAACACTGTGGGCAATGGTAATATCCCGGGGAATTCGGTGTTTTCAATGGCCGAAGATAAGAATGGAGAGATCTGGGTAGGGACGGAAAGCGGGGTTGGAGTGTTTTACAATCCCGACGACCTGTTTACCTCTACCCCATCCGATTGCCAGAGGCCGCTGGTCCAGCAAGGCCAGTATACACAATACCTTCTTGAAAGCGAACAGGTGAATGCCATCGCAGTCGACGGGAGCAACCGAAAATGGATGGGTACCGACCGGGGGGGAGCCTATCTTTTCTCGGCCGACGGTACAAAACAGGTATACCATTTTACTGCGGAAAACAGCCCCCTGCTGTCAAACAGGGTAACTTCGATAGCAATAAATCCTGTTACCGGGGAAGTCTATTTCGGCACCGATAAAGGTGTTATCTCATACAAGAGCACGGCCACCGAAGGCGGAGATTCCTTTGGCAACGTATATGCTTATCCCAACCCTGTTCGTGAAGGCTACCAGGGGTATATTGCAGTCAAAGGCCTCCTCAGCAACGCCCAGATCCGTATCACGGATATCAGCGGAAGGCTGGTTTACACGGGCAAGGCAGAGGGCGGACAGGCAGTATGGAACGGAAGCAGCATGGACGGGAAGAAAGTCCGCACGGGTGTATACCTTGTTTTTGCTTCGAATGAGAACGGCAGTGATAAGGTTGTCACAAAAATCCTCGTAATCAACTGATGCTGGTCACCACAAGAGGCATCGTACTTCATTCCTTAAAATACTCCGAGACCAGTATTATCGTCCGTATTTATACCGAGGCCCGCGGACTTCAATCCTACCTCTTCAAAGGGATCCGCAGTCCGAAGTCCAAAACAAAAGCAGGATTGTTCCAGCCGCTGACGCTGCTCGAAGTGGTAGCCCATCTTAAAGAGAAGTCATCCCTGCATACGTCTAAGGAAGTCAGGTTGTGCCAGCCTTACCTGAGCATCCCTTTCGATATCCGTAAAAGCTCCGTTGCCCTTTTTATTAATGAACTTCTCTACAAGTCGATAAGGGAAGAAGAAACCAACCAGGAACTTTTTGACTACTTATGGAGATCCTGTTTGCTGCTTGACTCGGCCGAGGGTTCCCTGAATTGCTTTCCCCTTGTTTTTACAGCTGAGCTTACTCATTTCCTGGGGATACAACCCCAGCCGGGCTACACTGAGCAGAAGACTGTATTCAACCTGAGGGAAGGCCAGTTCCAGGTCATGATACCCGAAACAGACTCTTATATATTGCCTGAACATGGCAAGCTATTCAATTCACTGATAACCACAACTATAGCTGAACAGTCGGGACTTCACTTCAAACCGGCGGTTCGGAGATCACTGCTTGATTCCATGCTGCTGTACTACCAGATCCATATACCGGGCTTCAAGCCCATGAACTCCCATCACATACTTCATTCAGTGCTTTCCTGAGCCAAAGCACGGCCCCGGGGCTCCCGTTCAAAACTCTTCAATAAGGCTGGTATTGTCTTAAATCCTTATCTTTGCCGAAAAATTAAGCATATGCAACTTTCTCTCACCGAGCAGGAACAAATCAGGCGTGATTCGCTTAATGAACTTTTCAGGCTCGGTATTAATCCATATCCCCCCGAAACATTTCCTGTCAATGCTTGCGCGGCTGAAATAAAAACGAATTATCCTTCCGATAATTCACTGTACCAGGATGTAAGCCTTGCCGGTCGCATTATGACCCGAAGGATAATGGGCGCTGCTTCCTTTACCGAATTACAGGATTCATCCGGCCGGATACAGCTTTATATAAAGCGCGACGAGATCTGCACGGGTGAAGATAAAACCCTTTATAATACCGTGTTTAAACGGCTCCTTGATATCGGGGATATTATTGGTGTAACCGGCTATGTCTTTGTCACCCAGATGGGTGAGATCTCCATCCATGTGAGAAGCCTTACTCTTCTTTCCAAATCACTCAGGGTACTGCCTATTGTGAAGGAAAAAGACGGGGAAGTGTTCGATGCATTTACCGATCCTGAGCAAAGATACCGCCAGCGTTACGTGGATATGATCGTAAACCCCCAGGTCAGGAATGTATTCGTCAAACGGACCCAACTGGTGAATTCAATGCGCCAGTTTCTCAATACCAGGTCGTACCTGGAAGTTGAAACCCCTGTGCTTCAACCCCTTTACGGGGGCGCTGCTGCAAGGCCTTTCAAGACCCATCATAACTCCCTCGACATGACCCTCTACCTTCGTATTGCCAATGAGCTTTATCTGAAACGGCTGATCGTTGGCGGGTTCGATGGGGTTTATGAATTTTCGAAGGACTTCCGCAATGAGGGGATGGACCGTTTCCATAATCCCGAGTTCACCCAGATGGAACTCTATGTGGCTTATAAGGATTATATATGGATGATGGATCTTGTGGAAGAGATGGTTGAAAAAATAGCACTTGACCTTCATGGCAAAACCGAGGTTCAGGTCGGCGACAAACTGATAGATTTTAAGCGCCCGTGGAAAAGGTTCACCATGTATGAAGTGATCAAACACTTCACAGGCATCGATATTGACGGCAAGTCGGAAGAAGAACTTGTAGCTGTTGCCAAACAGCTTGAAGTCCCGATTGATAAAACCATGGCCAAGGGAAAGCTGATCGACCAGATCTTCGGTGAAAAATGCGAACCTTATCTTGTACAGCCCACCTTTATTACCGATTACCCCGTGGAAATGTCGCCCCTTGCGAAGAAACACCGTTCGAAACCCGGGCTTGTTGAACGGTTCGAGGCAATCTGTAACGGGAAAGAGCTTTGTAATGCATTTTCAGAACTGAATGACCCCATCGACCAGAGGGAAAGGTTTGAATCCCAGCTTGAGCTTGGGAAACGGGGTGATGATGAATCCATGGTGCTTGATGAGGATTTCCTCCGCTCACTTGAATTTGCAATGCCGCCCACCTCAGGGCTGGGTATAGGAATTGACCGGCTCACAATGATCATGACCAACCAAACATCGATACAGGATGTACTCTTCTTCCCTCAGATGAGACCCGAAAAAAGAGCTTCTGACCCTCAACAGCAGCAGGATGTCTAAAAAAACCAATGCAGCCAGTCTCTCGGTTATTTCGAATACCCTGCTGATCATTTTAAAACTGGGTGCCGGGATGTTGAGTGGTTCGGTTTCCATCATTTCGGAAGCTATCCACTCCTTTATGGATCTGCTGGCCGCGATAATTGCATTTTTGTCGGTCAGGATCTCCGACAGGCCGGCCGACGACCGCCATCCATACGGGCACTGGAAAATCGAGAACATCTCGGGGGTTGTTGAAGCCCTTCTGATTTTTGTTGCGGCTATCTGGATCATTTTCGAGGCCGTTCATAAGATCCTCAAACCTTCAGAAATTGACACCCTTGGATTAGGGTTTTCTGTTATGTGCATCTCTGCAGCCGTAAACACAGGAGTTTCATGGTACCTGTATAAAGTTGCCAAATCAACCGGTTCCATCGCCTTGGAAGCTGACGCCCTGCACCTCCGGGCTGATGTATTTACATCTCTTGGCGTGGCAGCGGGCTTAGGCCTGATCTGGATAACCGGGTACCATTTACTTGACCCTATTGTAGCCATCCTGGTGAGTATATTGATTCTGAAAGAATCCTACGTCCTTCTGATCAAGGCATATAAACCTCTCCTTGATGAATCATTGGACCTTGAAGAAATTAGCCTGATCAGGAGTATCATCGACAAATACTGTAAAGAAAACATAAAATATCATGGTCTTCGCACCAGGAGGGCAGGCAACTTCAGGTATGTCGATTTTCACCTTAACCTTGATGAAAACCTTACTGTTAGGGATGCTCACGAGCTTTGTGACCAAATAGAAGCAGATATTAAACAAAGCCTTGTTAATTCAGAGGTGACCATTCATGTCGAGCATTTTTGAAAAAAGGATATATTTGCAAACTCTTCATCCATAATAATTTAATTAATACACCGCATGAGGGTTATCCGTTCACTTTGTTTTTTTCTTTCGTTTCTCATAAGCCCTCATTTCCTGTTTTCCCAGGAACAAGCCATTTCAGACACTACACAAAAAAAGGTTAAAATAATTGAAGATGATGCCGTTGTGTCTATGCTTGACAGCCTGGCGACACTCAAAGTATTCTCCGACGGCTCCTCCCCCCATGCTTTGAAATACCCGGCATGGAGCAATTATACCGAAACTGATATTCCGTATTTCTCTGATTCAGTCTATGCGGCAAGGATTGCCGTGATGAATGAGAATTCCCCGTTTGAATACGTTTACAATTACGAAGTAAAGAAGTTCATTGAACTGTATGCCGTAAGGAAGCGCAAGCTCACCGCCCGTATCCTCGGCCTTTCGGAGATATATTTCCCTTTGTTTGAGGAACAGCTCGACCGCTTCAATATGCCCCTGGAATTAAAATACCTTGCAGTGATTGAATCGGCTCTTAATCCTATTGCCAATTCAAAGGCAGGTGCAAAAGGGCTCTGGCAGTTTATGTACGGGACAGGGAAAGTATATGGGCTGAAAGTCAGTTCCTATGTCGACGACCGTTACGATCCTTTTAAAGCCACCATTGCAGCCTGTGAACACCTGCAGGACCTTTACGATATTTACGGGAACTGGTCACTGGCCCTGGCGGCTTATAACTCAGGGGCCGGCAATGTGAACAAAGCCATACGCAGATCAGGGGGGCTCAAGAATTTCTGGGCCATACACAAATATCTCCCAAAAGAAACAAGGTCATATGTACCTGCCTTTATTGCAGCAAGTTATGTTCTTGCATATGCGAACGAACATAAGATATACCCTGTAGATCCTGGAATCCTGTATTACGAAGTGGACACAGTCACTGTCAAACACCCGCTTACGTTCGACCAGCTGTCGGAAATGCTGAACATCCCCTGGGATGAGGTCGCTTTCCTTAATCCGGCCTATAAAAAAGGTGTCATCCCTGCAACACCGGAAGTCCCTTATAAACTGAGGCTGAGGAAACGGTATATCGCAGATTTCATTAACAATGAAAACGCTATATATGCTTTCAGGACAAAGAAAGCAATGTCGGAAGATGCAAGCCTTGCGGCTATATATGCAAGTTACAGGGAAACCGAACAGTATACGGTGAAAAAGGGAGAAACAATGGCCAGTATTGCAAAGAAGTTCCATATGAGCATCCCCGAACTGAAAGCACTTAACAACATTAAAAAGAACGCGGTAAAACCAAAGCAAAAGATCTTTGTTTATGTGCCGGGTTCGGCTCCGAAAATACCCGATTCACTGGTCCGCAAACAGGAACTTACTGCAAAACCCGATTCAACAAAGACGGTTGTGGTACGGAAAGATACTGTAAAACCTGTGGCCACTGAACCAAAACCCGAACTTACTGTTTCTAAAATTCATGTGGTGAAAAGCGGAGAATCCCTGGGTCTTATCGCAGGGAAATACAGCGTTACCATTAATGAACTCATGAGCTGGAATAATCTCTCCTCCTCAAAAGTCGTTGTGGGTCAGAAGATCAAAATCAAGGGAAGCACCCAAAAACCAGGCGCTTCTGAAACAACAGCCACTAAACCTGCTTCCTCAAAACCTGAAACCAAAACTTCATCAGGTAATGCCAAATTTTTCTTTTATACGATACAGTCAGGCGACAACTTATGGGATATTGCCGACGAGTTTAATGTGACTGTAGCGCAGATCAAGAAGCTCAACGACATAAAAAATGCTTCTTACCTGAAGCCGGGACAAAAGATCAAGATCCCCAAATAAACCAAGCTGCTTCATCCTCATCGGCAACAAATCCTGTTCAGCAAATAAAATATTTTCAAACTTTTGTCGGAGATTAAAAAATTTACCATAATTTTGACCTTTCGGTTAAACTTATTGTTTAATCTAATTGGTTTAACTATATGGATAAATCGCAACATACTGAACTGAAAATACTTGAAGCCGCCCGCCAGATCTTTCATCAAAAAGGTTTCAATGGGGCAAGGATGCAGGAAATTGCTAACCTGGCAGGTATAAACAAGGCATTGCTCCATTACTATTTCAGAAATAAAGAATCTCTTTTTGAGAAAGTGTTCAATGAAACCTTTTTTCAAATGGCTTCAAAAATGAGCGAGATCTTCCTTTCCGAAATGACATTGATGTCAAAAATCGGCATCTTTGTAAACTTTTATCTCAATTTTATTTCACGTCACTCCTATGTGGTACAGTTTATTATTAATGCCCTGCACGATAAACCTGAACAGCTGAGAGAAGTTATCCTCAAACAAAACCTGGTGCCGGAACTCCTTCTCGAACAGATCAGGAAACAACTTAAGGAAGAGATGGGGCTTGATATCGACCCTCTGCATGTATACGTTAATATTCTGGGACTTGTTGTGTTCCCCGTTCTTGCAAAACCTCTGATCCAATCGATGTTCCAGGTGTCGGACGAGAGGATGGAGACATTTTATGAACAGAGAAAAAAAATTGTTCCTATATTTATCGAAAACGCATTGAAAGGATATGAAAAGGAAAAAAGCTTGGTTTAAATTTCAATACATTCTGCCGGTGCTCTTTTTCACGGTTCCCGGCATTCAACAGCTTCCGGCCCAGGATACAATAACCCTCGATTTCTGCTACCAGCAGGTGCAAAAAACCTATCCTTTGATCAGGCAGGCAGGCCTGCTCGATAAATCAAGCGACCTCCGCACTAAAAACCTGAATAAAAATTACCTCCCGGCTTTCAATGTCAACGGAAGCGCCAGCTGGCAAAATGAAGTCACGGAAGTCGTGATCCCGCTGCCTTCAGGCATGCCACAGCTTCAGGGACCGACTATCCCCAAAGACCAGTACAAACTTACGCTCGACGTCAGTGAATCGATTTATGACGGCAATGTTACCAGCTACCAGAAAAAGCTTGAAAAATACAACCTCAATGTTGACAAGAAAAATGTTGATGCCAGCCTCTACCTGTTGAAAGACCAGGTTAACCAGTTCTATTTCAGCATACTTCTTACCCAGCAGAATGTTGAATTGTTAAAGGATACGAAACATCAGCTCGAATCAAAACTTGCCGAAGTGGAATCGGCCGTGCGAAACGGAACCTCGCTCAAAATGAACCAGGATCTTATCAGGGCGGAGATCATTAAAATTGAACAAAACATCTATGAATTATCCATGGATCGCCTCGCCAGTATAAAAATGCTTTCAGAATTAGTTTCCTCACCCATGGATGAGAATTCTGTTTTCAAAATACCTGTCATCAACCTTCCCGGGATGGCCTATGAAAATAAACGCATCGAATATGAGATTTATACTATCCAGAAGGACCGCACCAACCTAATGAAGAACATGGTAACCACCAAATGGAACCCCAAATTCTGGGCTTTCGGGCAGTTTGGGTTCGGAAGGCCGGGGTACAATTTCCTTTCGAGCGACATAGCCCCTATGGTCATGCTGGGGGCGAAAATTACATGGAATCCCTGGAACTGGAACGCCAACAGGAATGAAAAAAAGATCTATGACATCCAGGGTGAGATAATTAAGAATCAGCAGGAATCCTTTGACAAAAACATTAAAGTCACAACGCAGAGGAATACTGCCGATATAACGAAACTGTCGGAACTCCTTCTTAAAGACAGGGAACTTATTGACCTTAGAACAGGGATCACTAAAACAGCTTCTTCCCAGCTGACCAACGGGTCCATCACATCCAGTGATTATATCCTCAGGGTCAACGACGAAACCCAGGCAAAGATGGGCCTGGAAATTCATAAGATACAGCTTATCAAAGCAAAAATCTCTTATTTGTACAACCTGGGTAAATTGTAATTTTAATCAGTAACACCTAAGCCGATGAAACGCTTTCTTCTTGTACTGTTAGCAGGGATTGCCCTCGCATCCTGCAGTAACGATAAAAACAAACCTGATGCCTACGGCACATTCGAAGCCACGGAAGTGATGGTCTCCTCCCTCGCAACCGGCCAGATCCTGAAGTTCGACATTGAAGAAGGACAGGTCCTCGATTCAGGGAAAATGGTTGGCTGTATAGATACCACCGATCTGTGGCTTAAAAGAAAACAGGCTGTTGAAACCCGGGATGCCACGGCCTCGAGGAAGGATGATGTAACATCCCAGATTGCCGTTCAGGAACAAAACCGCCAAAATGTGCTGATTGAAAAGAACAGGGTTGAACGCCTTCTTAAAGACGGTGCGGCAACCCAGAAACAAATGGACGACATCAACGCCAGCCTTAACATGATTGACAAACAGGTTGCTTCCCTTAAAATACAGTTTGGAGGAATTTCCAGCCAGGTCGGATCGATCGGCCAGCAGATCGCCCAGCTTGACGAGTCGATCAAACGTTCGAAGATCATCAACCCGCTCAAAGGCACCGTTCTTACTAAATATGCCGAAAAAGACGAGGTTGCAACTTACGGTAAGCCTTTGTATAAGATCGCCGACCTTTCTGAAATTACCCTCAGGGCTTATGTAGGCGGATCACAGCTTCCCAGTATCAAACTGGGTTCGCTGATCGACGTTGCATATGATAAAGACGAGAAGACCAATACCCATGTACAGGGAGTCGTTTCCTGGGTATCCCCTTCAGCCGAATTCACACCCAAAACAATTCAGACCAAGGAAGAAAGAGTAAACCTGGTATACGCCGTGAAAGTCAGGATTAAGAATGACGGCTCCATGAAGATCGGCATGCCGGGTGAAATAAGATTCATGAACACACCAAACCAAAAACCATAAATTATGAGAAACATCATCACTACTTCAGTAGTATTATTTCTGCTGCTGGCTCCGGCTATGCAGGGATGGTCCCAGGCCCATAAACCCGATGACATCGTGGGTACCTGGCTGAACCAGGAAGCAACCGGCAAGGTCACTATTTACAAGGAAGGAGATAAGTATTTCGGCAAACTTGTATGGTTAAGGACACCCCTTGACTCAATCACGGGGCTGCCTCGTACCGATAAAGAGAATCCCGACGCAAAGCTGAAATCAGCCCCTCTGATCGGGCTGGTCAATCTTAAAAACTTCAACTTTGACGGGAAAGCTGAATGGTCGGGGGGAACAATTTACGATCCCAAAAACGGGAAGACATACAAGTGCTATATCCAGTTCGAATCAGCCAACAAACTAAAGATCAGGGGTTATATCGGTGTTTCCCTGTTGGGCAGGAATACTTTCTGGACAAAATCATTCATGCAGTAAACCATGCCTGCCATCGTAGTCGAACATCTCGCCAAACACTTCAGCAAGGTCAAAGCCCTGGATGATATTTCATTCAGCGTAGGCAAGGCTGAATTGTTTGGCTTTATAGGTCCTGATGGCTCAGGTAAAACAACCTTGTTCCGCATACTCACCACCCTGCTGGTTCCCGATATGGGGACTGCAAAGGTAAACGGGCTGGATGTGGTGAAAGACTACCGGAAAATAAGGCAGGATATCGGCTACATGCCCGGCAGGTTTTCGCTATACACGGACCTCAGTGTTGAGGAAAACCTGAATTTCTATGCTACCGTCTTCGGCACAACCGTTGCCGAAAATTATGAGCTTATCAGGGAGATCTACAGCCAGATCGAGCCCTTTAAGAAACGAAAGGCCGGCAAACTTTCGGGAGGGATGAAACAGAAGCTGGCATTATCCTGCGCCCTCATCCATAAACCTTCTGTTCTGATACTGGATGAACCCACCACCGGTGTTGACGCCGTTTCAAGGCTTGAATTCTGGGAAATACTTAAACGGCTGAAAAACAGCGGCATCACCATAGTTGTTGCAACACCTTACATGGATGAAGCCAGTTTGTGTGACCGTGTAGCCCTGATCCAGGACGGAAAGATTATGGCTATCAGCACACCATCCGAAGTCATAAAAACTTATCCCTGGAGCCTTTTTTCAGTTAAGGCGGATGATATTTTCACCCTGCTCAACGACCTGAAAACTTTCCCGGGGGTCCATACGGTATTTGCCTTTGGGCAGTCGGCACATGTTTCATTTAAAGACCGGGGGATAGGCGAAAAGTTACTTTCAGAATATTTGCAGGGCAAAGGCCATTCGGGTATTAAAATCAGCCCCGCCGAAGCCAATATCGAGGATTGTTTCATGGAACTGATGATAAAAACGTGATGTATAATCCTCAGGCCGAAAATATAATCGTTGTAAAGGACCTGGTTAAAAAATTCGGGTCCTTCACCGCCAATGACCACCTGAGTTTCGAGGTGAAAAAAGGCGAGATATTCGGCTTCCTGGGAGCGAACGGCGCCGGCAAGACCACGGCAATCAAGATCTTATGCGGACTCTCCTATCCCACATCAGGTAAACTTAACGTAGGGGGATTCGACATCTACAAAGAAAGGGAAAAGATCAAAAGGAATATCGGGTATATGAGCCAGAAGTTCTCTTTGTATGATGATCTCACAGTATTTGAGAACATCAGGTTCTATGCGGGGATTTATGGCCTCAGGCGAAAAGAAATTGAAGAAAGGGCTGCGAACCTGATGCAGAAACTCGACATGAAAGAGGCCAGGGACAAACTCATCCGCAGTATACCCCTTGGCTGGAAACAGAAGCTGGCATTTTCAGTTGCAGTCATTCATAACCCCAAGATAGTATTCCTCGATGAGCCCACAGGAGGTGTAGATCCTGTAACAAGACGGCAGTTTTGGGACATGATCTTTGAAACATCACGTGAAGGCATAACCATCTTTGTTACAACACATTATATGGACGAGGCGGAATACTGCGACAGGGTTTCCATCATGGTCGACGGCAGGATTGCCGCCCTCGATACTCCCGACAACCTTAAGAAATACTACGGGGCAGGCTCCATGAATGAAGTGTTTTTAAAACTCGCAAGAGTAAAAGTCAAATAGATGTCGTTAAAAGAAAAATTAAAACCATCGGTAAGCAGGCATAACCTCCTTTTCATTGCCGGGCTTGCCTGGACCACAGCCGGGGGGATCCTGATGTGGAGGGGCCTCGATTATGAGATGAAGCATTCACCTCATCTCTGGCTGAATATCCTGATCGGGATCGCAATCGGCTTACCCTTCTATATCGTATTGTTTGCCAGGATCGCACACAAACACATCAAACGGATCAAAGGGCTGAGCATCCCTTATCCCTGCGCCTTTTCCTTTTTTAATTTCAGGTCATACATCATGATGATGCTGATGATCACAACGGGCATATTGCTGAGAAGATTCGATGTGATAAACCGTGAATACCTGTTTACATTTTATATCGGGATGGCATTCCCGCTGCTGATCTCGGCATTCAGGTTTTATTATACCTGGGCCGTTAAAAAAGAACCGGAATGAAACGTTTCCTGGGCTTCGTTGTTAAGGAATTCTACCATATCTTCAGGGATTACCGTACCCTGCTGATCCTTTTCGGCCTGCCCGCCGTTCAGCTGTTGCTGTTCGGTTTCGTGATCACAAATGAGATCAAGGATGCCCGCATCGCAATCCTTGACCAGTCAAAAGACGAAGTCACGCTCAGGATCAGTGAGAAAGTCCTTTCTTCAGGATATTTCATCCTCGATAAAAACCTTACATCCTACAATGAAATAGAAAAGGTATTCAGGCAGGGAAATATACGGCTGGTCCTGGTCTTCGGACCGGATTTCTCCAAAAACCTTGACAAAACGGGGAATGCAAGGGTTCAGATCATTGGCGATGCTTCTGATCCCAATACAGCCAATATCCTTGTAAACTACCTGCAGGGGATACTGTCAAATTACCTCATCTCCCTTAATGCCGAAAAAATTCCCATGCAGATCGTACCGGAAGTCAGGATGATGTATAACGGGCAGATGAAAGGGGTTTACATGTTCGTCCCCGGGCTCATGGCGATGCTGCTGATGCTGATCTCCGCCCTTATGACCTCCCTCTCCATCACGAAGGAAAAAGAGCTGGGGACCATGGAACTTCTGCTGGTTTCACCACTGAAACCCTTCCAGATCATTATCGGGAAGGTGTTTCCTTATGTTTTCCTTGCCTTTACCGATGCCTGCATCATCATCATCCTGGGGAATACGGTTTTCGGCGTCCCCGTGGTTGGCAGCGTGGGACTGCTCTTATTTGAAAGCTTTCTTTATATCTGCATGGCCCTTTCACTGGGGATACTTATTTCTACTATTACCAGCAGCCAGCAAATTGCAATGATGCTGTCGCTCGTTGCTCTCATGCTGCCTACCATCCTGCTCAGCGGGTTTATTTTCCCTGTCGAGAATATGCCATGGATACTGCAGGTGTTTTGCCATATCATGCCCCCGAAATATTATATTACGATCATTAAAAGCATCATGCTGCAGGGAAACGGTTTCCGTTATATAGCAATTGAAACCGGCATCATGGCCGGGTTTACCTTGTTTTTTATCTTCCTGAGTGTTAAAAAATTCAAAATCAGGCTTGCCTGAAGAAACCGGAAATGAGAACACTGCTATTCATAATACAGAAAGAATTCCTCCAGATCTTCCGGAACAAAGGCATGCTTCCCATCATCTTCGTTGTGCCTATCGTCCAGCTCCTTATCCTTGTAAATGCAGCCACTTTCGAAATGAAGAGCATCAGGGTTTCGGTTGTTGACATGGACCTGAGTACTTCATCCCGCAAACTCATCAGCAAATATGAAGGTTCTCCTTTTTATAAGGTCGTGTCGACTGCGTTTTCGTATGATGAAGCAATGGACCAGATGCAGAAGGGCAAGGTGGATGTCATCATCAATATACCCAACGGCTTCGAGCGGCAGCTGGTGAGGGAAAACCTCAGCAAGGTCCAGTTTGTGATCAATGCCATCAACCAGGCTGTCGCCGGTCTAAGCAGTGGATACTGCACCTCTATCCTGATCGACTTCAACCGTGAGCTGATGCAGGACTGGCTCAGCCCTGCCCAGATGGCGGGATTAAAGAACATACAAACCGACTTCAGTTACTGGTATAACCCCAAGCTGAATTATAAAACGTACATGGTTCCGGGCATACTTGTACTGCTTGTCACCATCATAGGCTTGTTGCTTTCGGGCATGAACATTGTGCGGGAAAAAGAAATAGGTACCATTGAACAGATCAATGTCACCCCTATCCATAAAATCCAGTTTATAGCGGGAAAGCTTGCGCCGTTCTGGATCATTGCCCTTTTTGAACTTGCATTCGGACTTTCCATTGGCAAGTTAGTATTTGATATTCCGTTGGTTGGAAGCCTCTGGCTCATCTTCCTGTCGGGGGGAGTATATCTTTTTGTAATTTTGTCGATAGGATTGCTGGTGTCAACTATTACAAACACCCAACAGCAATCTATGCTTGTGACGTTCTTTTTCCTGGTGGTATTTATATTGATGAGCGGGTTGTTCACCTCTATTGAAAGCATGCCCGGCTGGGCACAACAGATCGACAGGCTGAACCCCCTGATGTATTTCATCAAGATCATGAGGATGGTACTGTTGAAAGGCTCCACATTTGCCGATATCAGCCCGCATTTCTGGTCACTGGTCGTTTTTGCCATCATGATGTCGGGCCTGGCCGTATGGAGATACAGGAAAGTAGCATAATAATATATTGACCAAAGTAAGTAATTTCTTTCGAAGGTTCAGGACCGTCCTTATGGGGGTGGCCCTCATCGGTATTGCTGTTTACATTACCCATAAGATCTATTACCATGAAGAGGAACAGAAAGATGCCATCAGGCGGATACGCGAAAGGGGTTACCTTCTTGCGCTTACCGACCGCAACACCCTGAATTATTTCCTTTACCGTGGCGAGCCCGCCGGTTTCCAGCTCGAACTTCTGAAGTCCTTTTCCGATTATCTTGGAGTTCCTCTCAGGATCATTGCCTCCGAGGATATTTCAAAGCTGTATTACTATCTTTATTATAATGTGGCGGATGTGATCGCCCTGAACCTCCCGGTCTCATCGGAAGGAAGGAGAATGGTCCATTATACAAAAATTATGGGGGAAACCAGGCTCATCCTGCTACAGCGCAAAAACCACAGCCCGAAATTCATTAAAACCCTCGACGACATTACAAAAAGTGATACCGTTCATGCAAGGCGGAACGAATTCATGTCGCCCTATTACCGCTCTTTCCTGAAACAGACTGCCAGGCGCCCCACCCTTATTGAAGAACCTGATATTTCGCAGGAAGGCCTTATAAGGAATGTAGCCGAAGGGAAAATAAACTACCTGCTTTGCCCTGAAAACACGGCTATGGTGTATAAGCGGTATTATATGAACCTGGATGCTTCGCTCGTGGTCTTTCCCCTTTACGCCTATGCCTGGGGGGTGAATCACAATTCCGATACCTTACTGATGAAACTCGACGAATGGCTGGCCGAATCGAAACGCTCGGGGGAGTTTAAAAAAACATATCTCGATTATTTCGCCAACCAGAAGATCGTAACCAATATGAGAAGCGATTATGTTACCCTCAGGGGAGACCAGCTATCACCTTTTGATAAAGAACTCAGGGAGCTAAGCCTGAAAATTCACTGGGACTGGAGGCTGCTTGCTTCCCTGGTTTATGAGGAATCAAATTTCAGGATGGGGCAGGTTTCTTCTAAAAGCGCTTCCGGGCTTATGCAGCTCATGCCTGAAACCGCTGTTAAAATGGGGATGGACAGCATTGCCACCCCGGTACAGCAGCTTGCAGCCGGCGTTCGCTACCTCAGGCATCTCGACGAGCAGCTTCCCGATGAGATTACAAACCCTAAAGACCGCATCAAATTTATCCTTGCTTCATATAACGTAGGTATCGGCCGGGTTCTTCTGGCCAGGGAAAAAGCAAAGAAGTTTGGCAAGGATCCAAACCGCTGGGACAGGAACGTTGAGTATTACCTGCTCAGGCGATCAAAAAAAGATCCGTATGCAAAGGATGATACCGTTGGGGACTATTCGGCCGATTATACCGAAGAAGGGTTTGTTGACGATATCATAAACAGGTATTACCATTACAGGAATAATATACCGCAATGAAGCCATGAGTGATGAGTGATGAGTGATAAGTGATGGGCCATGAGTGATGAGCCATGAGCCAACAGCCATGAGTAGCTTCGTTACCAGGTTATTGATTGTTCAAATGGTCCTTCAGGAAAATCTCTGAAATTTCCTTAATGGAATGCTCAACAGGTTTGAACTCAAAACCAATTGCTTTTTTTATTTTTTCGTTTGTATAAGTATACACCATGGTAGTCGTGGTAGCCATTTCTTTGGTGACCTCGGGCAGCCTCCTCATTATGAAACTGAGAACCGCCTCAACCCTCCAGGCAAGCCCGGTCATGGCATTGGGAACGTTAATTGAAGGAGCCGGCTTGCCAAGATATTTTGCCATATGATCAAATACCTGCTTGTAGGAACAATTCTCGGAAGAAACGATAAAGCGTTCTTTTGATATGTCACTTTCCATCAACTGTATCATAGCCCTGGCGACATCCCTTACATCCACATAGCCGTTGACACCGCGGGTATAATATTTAAGTCCTTTCCAGACCAGCGAAAAAAGCCCCGAATTGCCTCCATCCCAGAACCCCGGGCCAAGAATAACGGAAGGGTTGATGATAAAGGCATTCAGGCCTTCTTCCATCCCCCTCCAGATCTCCCGCTCGGCTCCATACTTGCTTTGTCCGTAAACGGAATTCTTTTTAGACGGCTGCCAGTATGTTGTTTCATCTGAAACCCCGTCATTCACGGCCCTGCCAAGCACGGCTACTGAACTCACGTAACAAAACTTCCTTATTTTCCTTTCAATACATAAGTTAACAAGGTTTGCTGTTCCTTCTATATTGACCCTGAGCATGGCTTTGTGGTCCCTTGGATAAAAGGAAACCACTGCACCTGCATGATACACATAGTCAACGCCTTCCAACGCATCGTCCATGGCCGGGAAATCCATGATATCGGCATCCACCCATTCGATCTTCCCGAAAAGCTCATCCGCATTAGCGGAATAATATGAGAATACTTTTTTAACTGCAGCGGTATTGCTTGTTTCACGTTTGATGGCCCGAACTGATTTCCCTGAACTTACAAGGTCAAACAGTAAATGGGACCCCAGAAGCCCGGTCCCTCCTGTAACTAAAATCATGAAGGTTTGTTTTGGTTTGACTGCGGATAGCGCGAATCGCAATACAGGCGGCGAAAGTACGGCAAGATTTTGATTTCTGCCAAATAAACAGCAATTTTGTACCGAACTTTAATAACGAAACCATGACGAAGAAATTCTTCTTTCTTATTATCCCATGCCTGTTCCTGCTGGCCTCCTGCAATATAGGGACTAAAACGGCTGAAGTAAAAAAAGCCGATACGGCAACAATGGCCGTTAAATCTTTCATCGATTCAGCTGGAAAATACGTTGAGAAACCTGTACGTATCTCAGGCACTGTTCTGCATACCTGCAAGCACGGAGGAAAGCGCATGTTCCTGGTCGACGGAACAGATAGCATAAGGGTTGAGGTTACCACCGGGGCAAACATTGCAAAATTCGACGAAAGCCTCATCGGCAGCCGGGTTAATGTGCTCGGAGTCCTGAAAGAAGAAAAGGTTGATGCCAAGTATCTCAACGAATGGGAAGCCGAAGTGAAAAAACCGGCAGAAAACCATGAGACCGGGATACATTCGGGGGCCAAAGGCCATGAAGACCAGGGGACCAAAGAAACCCTGGATAACATCAACTCCCTCCGTGACGACCTGAAGAAAAGCGGCAAAGACCATCTTTCTTTCTATTCTATCGAAGCCATTTCCTACACCGTAGTAAAGTAATATGCAGCGCAAGACTTTACGGCGGTGGAACAATGCCATTCACCGCGATCTGGGGTATTTTTTCTTCGGGATGACCCTGATTTACGCCTTGTCGGGTATCATTCTCAATCATTTTAAATCGGGCGATTTTGTCCATCCCGATTACAGCAAGAAATTTGAGGAATTAACTATTCCCCTGCCTGCCAATGTCACTGCCGATAAGGCATTTGCAATAAAAGCGCTTGAACAGGTCCATGAGGAAAAGCACTACAGGAGTTTCGTACCGGGGACAGGGTATATGCAGATCTTTTTTGACAATGGCAGCCTGTATGTTGATATGGTTACCGGTAAGGCTGAACTGGAAAAGAAAACCCCAAGGTACATCCTCAAGGAGTTCAATCTCCTGCATTATAACAGTATAAAACACTGGTTTACATGGTTTTCAGATGCCTATGCCATTGCCATGGTACTGCTTGCCGTCACCGGGTTATTCATTCTCAGGGGCAGGAACGGCATCAAATGGAGAGGTGCGGTACTGGCTCTTATCGGGATCATTGTCCCGGCAATAATTATTCTTCTCTACGCCTGATCATTTCTTCTTTGTGGGAAATCCTGCGCCGTTATAGTTCTGGAATAACTGAGGCCGTGAGGGTGGATCGGTATTGAAATATATTTTCAGGAAAACCTTTTGTTTGTCCAGGTTCTCCCGGGCCACATCAATCGCCAGTTTCAACTGGTCTGCGCTCTGTTTCATGCCGGGGTCGCCGGTAACAACCTGTGAAAGGGACTGTTTACAGGAATCCAGGTAAGAATAACAGGTTTGAAGCATTTGTGCTATCTCGGGCTCCGGTTTTGAAGGGGCGAACTGCATGTTCCAGTAATCGGCATACTGGTTGAAAGCATAAATGCAGTTGTTATAGCTCGCAACAGCATCATTGAATTGCCTCACGTATTTATTTTTTTCACCCACAAGCTCGTTACGGTTATTGTTTTCAACACATTGTTTCAAATACGAAGACCAGTCGGTCAGCAGGTCGTTGATTACAGCTGCGGCTTGCAGCCTGCGCAATGCGGCTTTGCATTGTTCGCCCTGGCTGAGCGCAGTGTATGCGCTGATCGTGTCGGGGAAGGAAAAAAACGCGGTTCCTGCTACAGTATTTGTTTTACCGCTTGTGAAATCAAGGTTGTCGACAGGATAATGCAAGCATTCCCACATAGGGTCAAACGGCATGTGGTCCTTAATAAGGTCCTCTGGTTTCATCATAAAAAACTGTTCATTGAACTGCTTTATATAAATCCCATTGCTTATGAAACCTCCTCCCCATGTAGCATCGAAACCATAATATGAAGTATCGGGGGCTGCTATGATCCAGGCATGGCTGATCGTGTTGATATGGCCGTTCTGGCGTGTATACCCGTTGACCACCCAGGCTTTGATCCCGCAGGCATCGCATAAGGCTTTGAATACTGAGGCATAACCCTGGCAGATAGCGGTTCTTGTTTGCATCGTTCTGTCAACCAGTTCATTGAATGGGGTAGCCGCATTCACCTTGCCCATGTTTGCAACATCATATTTGATCTTCATGGCTGTCCAGCTATAGATCGCCCTGAGTCTCAGAGCCGGATCTTTAAATGTTTTTGAGAAATACCTCCCGAGCGCAGATACCGACAACTGGCAGGAATCCGGGGCATTCAGGGCTATGACATCAGCAGCTTTAAACTCACTGCCGGTCTGCGCCTTCAACGAGGCAAGGCAAAGGATAAATACAACAATTATCAGGTTTTTCATCAGTATGAATTATCTCATAAAAATAAACGATACAATCGTGATAACTATATATTTTAAGAAAATATTACCCATGAAATATTTTTAGCCCCTGCTGTTAAATTTTTATCAAATGTTCATATCTTAGCATAAACGATATTTTCGGTAACCTTTACAAAACCTGAAATTATGAAAAAGACATTGTTTCTTATCCCCGTTCTGCTGATGGTATTTTCGGTTATGGCACAGGAAACACAAGTGATCAATCCGCAGAAAAAAAGCAAACAAAAATTATATATCAGTATCGGCCTCGGCGGGGGGATCAGCACCTCATCCGCCTTTGACCTGTTATACAAATATTCAGGAAATGCCGGGAATGAGACTGTTACCGTTGTGCCTGTGGGCCTCGGCAGCGGGTTTAACGGAACCCTGGCCGTCGGGTACTGGTTCAATAAATATATCGGGGCGGAACTTGCCGTGTCGGAATTCCTGGGCATGCCCACAAAGGGAGATTCTGTTGTTCACCTGATCGGTGCAAGCAGGGCAACGGTAAAAATAAGAGGGGATTTGCTCAGCATAATACCTTCTGTTCTGATTTCCGCCGGATTGGATAAAATAAATCCATACGCCCGCTTCGGTTTTCTAATCGGGGCATTGCCGAACCTGGTTTCAAAGTATACAATGGATAATTCAACAACCGACCCTCCCGAAAATAAACAGATCTATAACAATTATTATGGCGGGGTCGCATTGGGTTACACTGCTGCAGGTGGTGTAAATTTTAAAATAAGCAACATCCTACTCCTTTATGTCGAACTCCAGTTCTCGCATTCAACATGGTCGCCCAACCACAGCCAGATTATTAAATATACGGTCGACGGGGAGGACAGGCTCTCAGAACTGACTACCTGGCAGAAGAATGCAGATTTTGTCTCCAAAAAGAATGTCAACGGAACCATCGATATGACCCAGCCCCGTCAGGAGCTTCGCAAAACCATTCCCTTCAGCACAGCCAGCATCAATATCGGGATCAAATTCAAGTTGTAGTATTTAATCCTGTATTTCAATAGTTTACACACCCCGGCCGGCTTTCTGGAAGCCCCAGGGTTTTTCATTAAAAGGTGATTCATTCACACCTCATGAAAAATAATTGGCAGAAAACTTGACTTTGCCATTAAGGATTTCGTATCATTGCAGAATTATTTTAATATTATTTTAATATCATGGAAAAAGAAAAGAAATCAATGATGTCAGGGTACATGAGTGTACTGATCATCATCGTCCTTATTGCAGCAGCAATAGTGTGTATCGTAAATTCACAGGATAACGCCCTCATGGGGATCCTTGGCGGAGTGCTTATGGTTCTTGCCATCTTCATGACAAAAGGCCTGATGGTAGTGAACCCGAATGAATCATTTGTGATGGTACTGTTCGGAGAATACAAAGGGACGGTTAAACAGAACGGGTTTTTCTTTGTGAATCCCTTTTATGTTAGAAAAAAGATCACCCTCAGGGCCAGGAACCTGAACAGGGAGCCCATCAAGGTCAACGACAAACTCGGTAACCCGATCATGATCGGCATCGTACTTGTATGGCAGGTGAATGACACCTACAAGGCTGCTTTCGAGGTGGATGACTACGCCCATTTCGTCGATATCCAGAGTGAATCGGCCACCCGGAAACTGGCCGGTCATTATGCCTATGACAATTTTGACGATGAGCAGAAAGAGATCTCACTTAGGGCCGGAGGGGAAGAAGTTCATGTAGCCCTTGAAAAAGAACTTTCCGAGCGTCTTGCCATGGCAGGGATTAAGGTCATGGAAGCCAGGATCTCATACCTTGCTTATTCATCTGAAATTGCCGGGGCAATGCTTCGCCGCCAGCAGGCTACGGCTGTGGTAGCCGCCAGGACAAAGATTGTGGAAGGCGCAGTAAGCATGGTTGAACTTGCCCTTAATGCATTGAGCAAGAAAGGGATTATCGAGCTTGATGAAGATAAAAAGGCCGCCATGGTAAGCAACCTTATGGTTGTATTGTGCTCCGACAAGGACACAACACCGGTAGTTAATACGGGAACCCTTCATCAGTAGGATAATGCCTGAGAAAAAAACATTTGTTTTACGTCTGAATCCGGAGGTATACAATACCCTGGAAAAATGGGCGGCAGATGAGTTCCGAAGTGTAAACGGCCAGCTTGAATGGATCATTGAAAAAGCCTTGAAAGATGCCAAACGGCATCCTTCAGGCCTGGAAAAAACCAGCAATAAATGAAAAAGAACATATTGATAATCAGCTTCCTGCTGGTTGCAGGCTGGATGAAAGCCCAGGATATCACAGGAAACTGGGCAGGGTTTTTGAACGTACAGGGTGCGAAGCTGAAGATCGTATTTCACATCCGCTCTGTTGACGGGAAACTTAACGCTACCTTCGACAGCCCCGACCAGAATGCCCTGGGGCTGAAGATTGACGAAACAAGCCTGAGCGGGAACAAACTTTCGCTGAATGCAAAGTCCATGGGTATCCTTTACGAGGGACTTGTGAGCAAAAAGTTTGACAGCATCATGGGAACCTGGATCCAGGGCGGAGGCAGGCTGCCGCTTGACCTTGCAAGGGAAAAGCAGGATGGCAAAGCCGCGGTTGCGAACCCGTTTGAATCGGATATCATCCTGAAGACAGCCACAGGCGATATAAACGGCACCCTGACTCTCCCTTTGACGAAGGAGAAGGTTCCCGTGGTATTGATCATTGCCGGTTCAGGGCCGACCGACAGGGACGGCAATTCCCCCCCCGCCCTCATGAATAAAAGCAATTGCTATAAAATGCTGGCGGAAGAACTCAGGAAGAACGGGGTCGCTTCAGTGCGTTATGACAAGAGGGGCATTGCAGGAAGTGCAGGCTCGGCATTGAAAGAAAGCGACCTGAGACTTGACAATTATATTTCCGATGCTCAGGGCTGGATAGTGATGCTGAACGGGGATGTGCGGTTTTCCAAGATCATTGTTGCAGGGCATAGCGAAGGCTCTCTCATCGGCATAGTGGCCTGCTCTCAGGCTAAAGCGAAAGGTTTTATTTCCATCGCCGGTTCGGGAAGACCTGCCAACGAAATACTCAGGGAGCAGTTCAGCAGCCTTCCGCAGACTGAAAAAGACAGGATTTTCCCCCTGCTTGACAAGTTACAGAAAGGCGATACGCTTGCCAATGTCCCCTCAGACCTGAATTCCTTTTTCCGCCCTTCAATACAGCCCTACCTGATCTCCTGGTTCAGGTATGATCCGCAATCGGAAATAAAAAAGCTGAAGATCCCCGTAATGATCATCCAGGGGGACATGGATATCCAGGTATCTCTTGAAGATGCCGGTCTCCTGGCCAAGGCTGATCCGCAGTCATCACTAAAGATCATTAAAGGGATGAACCACGTGCTGAAAGATACTGACACAAAGGATAAGGCGGAGCAGATAACCAAAGTATATACGAATCCGGATCTTCCGCTGGATAAACAATTTGGGGATGAGGTTGTCAGATTTGTTCATTCTGTCCAATGACCTGAATGCCAAAAGGTCTTTAACATAGACTAAGATGGCGCTCCTGCACTGGCTCATGGAGGTCATGTCGCCGGCCGGGCGGGTGTCGATGGTATGTTACATCATACTGCAATAACGTCATAACGATTTTCTTACCTTTGTCCTAAAATCTGTCAGGATGAATTTTATTGAAGAACTGAGGTGGAGGGGCATGATCCATGATATGACGCCCGGTACGGAGGAAGAACTTGCAAAAGCCATGACTTCAGCTTATATCGGTTACGATCCCACTTCCGATTCACTGCATATCGGCAACCTCGCATCCATCATGATGCTGGTGCACTTTCAAAAAGCGGGGCATAAACCTTTTGCACTTGTCGGTGGGGCCACGGGGATGATTGGCGACCCCTCGGGGAAATCCGAAGAAAGAAACCTCCTTGACGAGACTGTTCTTCGGTATAACCAGGATTGCATTCAGAAACAGCTTGAAAAATTCCTCGATTTCAAGGCAAGCCCAAATTCAGCCGAGATGGTCAATAATTACGACTGGACAAAAGATTTTTCATTCCTGCATTTCCTTCGTGACGTAGGTAAGCATATTACTGTTAACTATATGATTGCCAAGGATTCCGTAAAAAACAGAATGAACTCCGGCTCAGGTATTTCCTTTACGGAATTCAGTTACCAGCTGGTTCAGGGCTTTGACTTTTGCTGGCTTTTTGAACACAAGAACGTCAGGCTCCAGATGGGGGGGTCAGACCAATGGGGTAACATAATTACAGGTACCGAACTTATAAGGCGTAAACTGGGAGGCGAGGCTTATGCCCTTACCTGTCCCCTGATAACCAAAGCCGACGGAGGCAAATTCGGGAAGACCGAAAGCGGGAATGTGTGGCTGGACCCGAAAAAAACAAGCCCCTATAAATTTTACCAGTTCTGGCTCAACACCTCCGATGAGGACGCAGCCCAGTATGTTAAAAAATTCACCCTGTTCAGCAGGGAAGAGGTTGAGTCCCTTATTGCCGAACATCAGCAGGCGCCTCATCTGAGGCTGCTTCAGAAGACTCTGGCAAAAGACATCACTATCAGGGTTCATTCAGGGGACGATTACCATGCTGCGGTCGAAGCAAGCGAGATCCTTTTTGGGAAAGGCACAAACGAATCCCTTAAAAAACTGTCAGAAGAAACCTTATTGTCTGTTTTTGAAGGGGTCCCCCAATGTGAGATACCTCGTTCAGACCTGGGTCCCGGAATTAGTATCATCGATTTCCTGTCCCATAAAACCGGGATATTTTCTTCCAACGGAGAGGCCCGGAGGATGCTGAAGGAAGGAGGGGTGCAAATCAACAAACAAAAGGCCGCAGAAGATCTCCTGATCGACAGCACTTTTCTTTTAAATAATAAATACCTGCTTGTACAGAAAGGTAAAAAAAATTACTACCTTGTGACTGCCAGATAGCATATTCCCAATATCATGAAAAACCATTTTCAATTTTCGCTCAGCCCGGTGATTTCGCGGGTCGTTCCTGCATTTGTCACACTCCTTGTCCTTTTCTTCCTGCCCGTGACAATGCATGCACAATGGAATACAAATACTTTCGTAAATCTTCAGATTTCTTCACTCCCTGTTGCCGACATGCAGTCGGCCCCGACCACTGATGGCAAAACATGGATTGCCTATTATCATGAAAATGCAGGGAATTACGATATGAGGGCCCAGTTAATTGATGAGAACGGATACAAATTGCTTGGTGCGGATGGGATTCTAGTGGGCAATTACACTTCAGGGAGCGCCACTTATGTGTTCAATGTTTGCGTTGATGCTTCAAATAACCTTATTATCGGTTACCAGGATGAGAGATCCGGATCACTGCAGTCAGTCCTGTATAAAATATCGGAGGCCGGCACCCAGTTATGGGGGGCAAATGGCATTGTGCTTGGGGGTGGCCTGGCCCCTTACCCTGCCGCACTTAGTAACGGCGAAGTGGTGGTAGCCTGGAACGGAGATGCCGGGAACACCTTGAACCTTCAAAAAATAACGACCGGCGGAACCACTGCCTGGGGAACACCAATCCAGGTATTGGTCGGGTCAAGTACAACGAGCCGTGGACAGATCGTTGCAAATACGACAGGCAAATTCACCATGGTTTACCAGGTGGGTGGGATGTATTCCACACTGTATGCACAGATGTTTGATAATAACGGGATTGCATTGTACCCCCCTCTCCAGATCTGCAACCAGACTACGGCAGCATACAGGTATTATTCTATTGCTGCTGAATCAGATGTAACATATTACGGTTACTACAGTTCTACCGGCAACCGTTTTAATTCCTTCCTCCAGAGGATAAATTCCGACGGCACCATGCCCTGGGGCATGAACGGCTCGGCATTTAATACATCTGTCGGAACGTATGATGATTACCAGACAACTACTTTTATCAAAACTACGGCGGGCTCAGATTACGTATGGTCCGTTTGTACATTTTGCGATTATAATCAGACCATATATGGTGTTTATACCCAAAAATTCCTGAAGGCCACAGGGGCAAGGCAGTTCACCGATGCAGGCAAGTTGGTTTTCCCTGTCAGTTCAACAGAAATGCATGCACCTGCAGATATTGCCCTTATTTCCGACTCGCCCATGTTCATGGTGTACGATGCAAATTATAAAATCTACGCAACCCGGCTCGATGCCAGCGGCAACTTTGTATGGCCGGGTGACAAAGTTGAGATCAGTTCGACAACCGCTGGCGGATCAACTCCTAAAGGGCGGTATGGATTTACTCCCGACGGCCCAAACAGGTGCGCCGGTATATGGACCGAAAATAGGGGGTCAGCCGAATTTGGGTATGCCCAGGGAATTTCAATAGGGGGTCTTATTGGTCTTTCTGTGGCAACACAGGGAGGCGTGCCGGCTATTATTACGAGTGCCGGAGGCACTTTACAAATGGTTGCAACGATTTTCCCATCCTCGGCAAACCAGAATGTGACTTGGAGCATCGTACCGGGCACCGGAGCCGCTACCATAAGCCCGACCGGGTTGGTGACCGCAGTCATAGATGGCAGTGTTTATGCTAAAGCCATTGCCGTTCAGGACAATACAATGAAAGATTCACTGATGATCACGATCTCAGGCCAGGTTCCTCTTGCACCGTCGGTGACCACCCTTGCAGCAACGAATATTAGTGGTACGGGTGTTACCCTTAACGGATCGGTAATTGCTCATAATGCAAGTACTTCCGTGACTTTCAACTGGGGCACTTCCATTGCTTACGGCAATACTATTGCCGCTTCACCTTCCACGGTAACAGGTAATACAGCGACTCAGGTCCTTGCCGGCCTGAGCGGATTAAGTGAGGGAACAACCTATCATTTCCGCTGTGTGGGAACCAACTCCGTTGGGACTACCTATGGAAGCGATTTGAGTTTTACTACCTGTCTTACACCGGCTACGCCCGGTACCATCGGAGGCTCTGCTGTCGTATGCCAGAATCAAAACGGAGTCATTTATAGTATATCGCCTGTGTTAAATGCAACGAACTACAACTGGAGTGTCCCGGCAGGTGCTTTGATAACAGCCGGCAGTGGAACTACTTCTATTACAGTATCTTTTTCATCAAACGCAACTTCAGGTAATGTGACTGTTACCGGTGTAAATTCATGTACTTCAGGATCTTCTGCCACTAAAGCCGTAAGCGTGAATACTGCACCAAACCCGACAATTGCAGGCTCAAATACTGTTTGTTTAAGCTCTGTGAATTATACTTATTCTACTGAAGCCGGGATGAATAATTATACCTGGGCCATTTCAGCCGGCGGTTCAATATTAACAGGCGCAGGAACAAATTCAATACAGGTTCATTGGAATAATGCCGGGGCTCAGAGCCTCAGCGTAAATTATAATAATTCAAACGGTTGCCAGGCACAAAATCCAACACTGCTGAATGTCACGGTGAATAATAAACCGGATGCCGCAAGCGTCATCACCGGGCTTGCATCGGTATGTGCAGGAGACCGGGGCATTGCTTATTCGATCGACCCGGTTGCGGGAGCAACGACCTATGAATGGTTACTGCCTTCAGGTGCAAGCCTGATCTCAGGCTCCGGGACCAATAGCATAACCGTGAACTATTCATATAATGCGGTATCTGGCCCGATTAGTGTTACACCCCAGAATTCTTGCGGCAACGGGACCGGTTCAAACCTGAATATTATAGTCAGTGCTGCTCCACCCAATCCCGTAATCATTGCCAACGGCTATTTGCTGACTTCAAATGCACCCTCTGGAAACCAGTGGTTTCTTGACGGATACGAATTGGTTGGCGCTACCTCCCAAACTTATACCGCCCATGCCACTGGCTGGTACTGGACTGTTGTTAATACCGGCAGTTGCAGTTCCGACTCCTCCAATAACATATATATCCTGTGGGTTGGCACAACTGAACATGAGGCCGGGAACATTGACATCTCCCCGGTTCCAAATGACGGGCATTTCAGTATTGCAATAACCAGCCCGTCTGAAGTTTCTTATACCCTTGATATTTATAACAACCTTGGTTTGCTGGTCTTCGGAAATAAAACCGTCAGTGTTAACAGGACAACTGTCATACCGGTTGATCTTGGTTACCTGCCTGGCGGATTATATACCGTCGTTTTACACAACAGTAATTGTAAAGTGTTACGCAAGATACTGGTAAACAAATAATGGTTGATTTGGTTAGTAGCATCCCGGGTCAACCCGGGATGTTTTTTCGTAAACCGTCAAGGGCGGCCATTTATGGCCGCCCTTGATGGTTTATCATGCCAGCAGAGGAAGGACTACTTCACAAACTGCCTTGCATAATATTTCGCGGTAAGTTTCTCACCCGTAGCTTTCTCAATCATGTCGTTCCAGTAATACCTGTTGGCAGGCATAAAGATCTTTGCCTTCAGGTAATCCCCAACAGCCTTGTTGTTTGTAAAACTCTGGAATTTATAATCTTCACTCTTGAGCACATTACCCACAATATAATAATAAAGCTGTGATGCAAGGAGCTCTCCCATCAGGTAATTGTGATAATAACAGGGAACCGTGGCAATATGGATCTTGGTTGCCCAGTCGGGTTCGTTCCGGCCTTCCGGACGCTTGAGCAACTGGTATTTTTCAACCATATCCCACCACAACTGGTTCAGGTCCTGGTCGGGATTCTCATACATGCTCTTTTCAAAATGATACATCACCTGGGCCCAGCGGCTGAATACAAGCTGGTCAAGACGAAGGGTTTTGAAACAATTGTCGGCGATCTTCTTCTTTTCATCCTCGCTGATCCCGGCATTATCCTTAAGCCATTGGGGGTTGGAGGCAAAACGCCCGAACATCATGGCAATCGCCTCGGTAGTAAAAGTATGGGCCGGGTCGCGGACCACGAAAGGCAGGTTGAAATCCTTGTACCTGTCGTATACCGAATGCCCGAACTCATGCAGCAGGGTACCCATCCAGGTGCTGTTGGGCTTTACATTGCATAATACGCGCACATCTCCAAGTTTGTCAATATCGGTGCAGAAGGCATGCTGGTTCTTGCCGGGTTTCTCATACAGGTCGCTGTTCTTCTGGATCTCATCGATATTAAGCCCTATCCCGTCATAATACACTTTAACCAGGGCGGGCAGGTCTTTATCCTTGTAATAAACATCAAGGTCCACAGCATAGATCTTGGGAGCCTGCTGGAAGAAACGGTTCTGGTAATTCCAGGGCCTGAGGTCGTTTTTGCTCTTAAGGTTGTAGTACTTTACGAAATAATCGTCAATCTCGCCTTTGGCCTGGGCAAAAGCGCCCTTTGTCAGACTGTCAAGCTCCTCGAAGATCATCCTGACATCCTTCGGGTCCTGGTCTCCCAGCGTAAGGCTCATCTCATGATAGTTCCTGAAGCCAAGATCCTTTGCAACCTCGTTCCTTACCTTGACCAGCTTCTTCAGATCAGCTGCAACCAGGGGCCCTATCTTTTTCTGGGCCTCCCATACTTCCTGCTGGTATTTAACGTCCTTTGAAGAACGGAGCACGTCTTCAACATCATTATCCGATAATTTCTTTCCTTTAACTTCCGTCCTGAAATTGCTGTATTTCTGCTCAATCGCACTCTGCATGCGTATCATCGTGTTCAGCTTGGCCGTGTCGGCTTTGGCCATAATAAATGAGCGGTACAACACATCCAGCTCGCGCGACAACATGCTGTCGGAAATCAGCCCGGAGATCTTAATGTCTTCAAGCTTTTTCAGGCCTTCCTTATTGGCATAAAAAGCCATCATCTTCATATTCAAATCTTCCGATTTTTTATAATCCTCGGGCTTCCCCGAGATGGAAGCATCCCAGGCTGCGATGGTGGTCTGTTTGTAAAGCGGAATGATCACCGAATCATGGTGAGCAATAAAAGCTTTGAGGTCATTGTTCATTTTCTCTTTTTTTGAAGTGCAACCGCTTATTAACAACAAGCTGACTGCAAATAATACTAAAGTACTCAGTGGCTTCATATATCCTGATTTTAAAGGTTTCGATTTTGATAGCCAGTTATCCAGCTATCCAGTTATCCGTTTATCCCTTACCCCAGCTCCCAGCTGCTCCCTTCTTTCCCGTCTTTCACATTGATCTGCAGTTTCTGCAAAGTATCCCTGATCTGGTCGGATGTACCCCAGTCCTTTTTCTCCCTCGAATCCTGCCTAATCTTCAGCACAAGTTCCATCAGCCCCTTGAGGTATTCAGAATTGTCGCCCTGAAGCTCGTTCTTCAGCCCGAGAATATCAAAAACAAAAGTACTGAAAGTCATTTTTAACAGTTCCAGGTCTTCAGCCGAAATACTGTCCTTCCTGTCATTTCCCGAATTGATGATCCTGACCATTTCAAACAGGTTGGCGATCACAATGGGGCTGTTAAAATCATCGTTCATGGCCTCGTAACAGGCATCGTGAAGTTTCTTTATTTCCACTGACTGCGGATGATTGATCCCCGCTCCTGAAGATTGTAACTTTTGCAATACCCCGATAGCGGCGAACAGCCGTTTCAGCCCCTTTTCAGCTGCCTGCAACGCCTCGTTCGAGAAATCAAGGGTGCTCCTGTAATGTGCCTGGAGGATGAAAAAGCGGATTGTCATCGGGGAGTATGCCTGGGCAAGCCCGGGATGCGATCCGTTGAAGAATTCATCCAGGGTGATAAAATTCCCCAGCGATTTGCCCATCTTCTGGCCGTTGATGGTAACCATATTATTATGCATCCAGTACTTTACCGACTCATGGCCGAGAGCAGCCTGGTTCTGGGCTATTTCCGATTCATGGTGGGGAAAAAGAAGATCCATCCCTCCCCCGTGTATGTCAAAATAATCGCCGAGGTATCTCGAACCCATAGCTGAACATTCAAGGTGCCATCCCGGGAAGCCGTCGCTCCAGGGGGAAGGCCAGCGCATGATATGTTCGGGCTGGGCTTTTTTCCATAAGGCAAAATCGGCCTGGTTGTGCTTTTCGTCCTGGCCTTCCAGCTCCCTTGTGTTCGATAAAAGATCTTCCAGCACCCGGCCCGAAAGCTTGCCGTAAGTATATTGTTTGCTGTATTTTTCTATGTCGAAATAAACCGATCCGTTAACCTCATACCCGAAACCGGCATCAAGAATCTTCTTTACAAACCCGATCTGCTCAATGATATGTCCCGAAGCCCTCGGCTCTATGCTGGGCCTTTTCACATTGAGGGCATCCATGAACACGAAATACCGGTCGGCATAATACTGGGCCACCTCCATGGGCTCAAGCTGTTCAAGCCTTGCTTTCTTGGCAATTTTATCCTCCCCTTCATCAAGGTCGTGCTCCAGGTGCCCCACATCGGTGATATTCCTGATATACCTGACCTTATAACCGAGGTGCTGCAGGTACCTGAAAACAAGGTCGAATGTAATGGCGGGTCTGGCATGACCGAGATGAGGATCGCCATAAACTGTAGGGCCGCAAACATACATCCCGACAAAAGGGGGGTTCAGCGGCTCGAATTTTTCCTTCCGGCGCGAGAGGGTATTATAAAGAAACAGGCTTGATTCCATAGTTTTGCGATTCGCCCTTCAAAGTTAGGAATATTTTGAATTTTAAGAATATCGCTCCTCCTACAGTCTTTTATTTATATGCCATACCGGTTTTCATCCGGCCAATTGCTAAAAATTTCACAGAACTTCCTACTTTTGCCATTCGACATTCATTATTCAACATTCTCTATTTATTATTCAAACTATGGAAAAGATCCTCGTTATCGGATGTTCGGGCCAGATTGGCTCGGAACTCACACTTGAACTGCGAAAAATTTACGGGAAATCAAATGTTATTGCAACCGATATCCGTCCTGCCCCTGCAGAGATCAGCGAAAGCGGGCCTTTCGAAATACTCGATGTCCTCGATGCCTCAAAACTCCAGCTTATCTGCGAGCATGAAAAGGTAACCCAGGTCTACCACCTTGCCGCCATCCTTTCGGGTAATGCCGAGAAACGCCCCATGCCTTCATGGGATATCAATATGCGCAGCCTCTTTAACGTGCTTGAGATTGCAAGGGAAATTAAGCTTAAACGGGTTTTCTGGCCCAGCTCCATTGCAGTATTCGGCCCTACCACCCCGCGTTATAATACGCCCCAGTACACCATTATGGAACCGAATACAGTATACGGCATCAGCAAACTGGCCGGGGAACGCTGGATTGAATATTATTTTCACAAGTACGGTGTTGATACCCGCAGCCTGCGTTACCCCGGGCTGATCAGTTACAAGACCGAAGCCGGAGGGGGTACGACCGACTATGCAGTGGAGATCTTCTATGAAGCCATCCGCCATAATAAATATGAATGTTTCCTCGGCCCCGATTCAGCCCTTCCCATGATGTTCATGAGCGATGCAATAAAAGCCACCATCGACGTGATGGAAGCCGACGCTTCGAAACTTTCGCTAAGGTCAAGCTATAATGTTGCCGGGATCTGCTTTGACCCGAAAACACTGGCAGCTGAGATCAAAAAACATTTGCCTGGTTTTGAGATCACCTACAAACCCGACTTCCGCCAGGCTATTGCCGACTCCTGGCCCGCCTGCATCGACGACAGCGTCGCCCGCAAAGACTGGGGCCTCGACTATGTATACGACCTTGAAAAAATGACGAAGGTCATGCTTGAAGAGATTGGGAAAAAACTGAAATAATAACAGGTTCTCACCGCAGGCCGCGGGATCTGCAGCAGGGAACATTCAGGTGTAAAACCTTACCATCGGCCGGTTTGCCGAAGTGCGGTCAGCAACAGTAAACCCCGCCCGCTCGAAAGATTTATACAGGCCGGTCCAGGCAAAGGAATCAGGCAGACTTCCTGTTGTGGGAATAGTCGGGTATGCTTCAATGATACGTATCCCGTTTTCGCGGGAATAAGCAATAACGCCCTTCAGCAAGGCTACTGAAACCCCGTATTTCCTGAAGTCTTTATGGATGAATATGCAGGGTATGGACCAGACCGCCCGGTCATCAATAGGCTTATGAACCCTCGACCGGCTTAGCTTTGCAAAATCCTCACGGGGGGCAAACGCACACCATGCAATAGCCTGCCCTTCATACAAAGCAAGTATGCCTGCAGGCCTGCCGGCCTCCACGATCTCTTTCATCGCCAGCTTGTTGCCATCCTCAAATTTTCCTTCCCTGAATCCGGCAGGCGGCAGGCGGTAATACATGCACCAGCAGCTGCCACAGGCCCCCCTGGGCCCGAACAGCTGTTCAAACAATCCCCAGTTCCTGCTGCCCAGGGATTCAAACTTCAGATCATGTAAGAAATCATCATTCATCCTTATCATCCCCGAAAATCAGTTTCCGGTACTTGGTATAAAGGAAGGAAATTATCAGCAAGAGCACCCCCAGCACAATAAAAACAATGGTCTTTGCAATAGTGTCAAGTGAAGAGAGGTCATAGAAAAAGAGTTTGAGCAGGGTAAGAGAGAAAAGCACGATGGCCCCTATGCGCAGGTGCAGTTTTTTCTTCCAGATGCCAAGCACGATAAGCAATACCGAATACAGGCCAAACAGGATGCTGAGCCCAAGTTTATATGAGTGCTGGGAACCTGAAAGGTCCATCCAGTTGATGAGTTCATTGCTGACGATGGTAAGCAGGGCGATCTGCAGGAACAAATCAAATTCAATGCGCAGGTCCGTTCCGAGAAAGTCCTCTTTGATATACCTGTAAACCGAATAAAGCAATACTGCAAGAAAAGCAAACAAAATATAGCGCAAGCCTATAAGCATAAATCCCCTGTAAAAATATTTCGACAGCTCCTGGTCCAGGTAGCTTTCCCTCAGGCTGCCAAGCGCAATCAGACCGACCGAAACGCATAAGCCCACGGCGGCCAGGCTGAACCCAAGGTTGATGAGCCCTAAAACACTCTTTTTCAGCCTGAGAATATTTACAAAGGAAAGGATTGCAAGAAATACCATTGAATAAACCAGAAGTGAAATGGTCTTAAAATAAGTGATGTTTTCGTTTGAATAATTTTGCAAACCCGAAACGGGATCATTAACATTAACACTGCCTGAAATGAACAGCTGGTTCCAGTACACCGATATTTCAAGGTAGAATGCGAAATACAGCACAATGAGAAAAAACGAGGGGATGATAAAATTCATCCACCTCCGTATCGAAAGCTGCCAGTCGGGACCCTCGGTAATTTTTCTATCGAGGTTAAGCACAATAATGTATGCGAATGAAGCAATGAACAACAATGAAGTCAGGAAATTCATGTTGAACAGGGGTAAAAGTTTTTCTCCGTCGGCCCATATGCCGTCGGTATGATAGCCTGCCTTCCAGCCCAGGATAATACAGAAAAAAGCCAGTCCCATCAGGATATATGAGAGCAGCTCATACAGGAAGGTATGTTTGGTGCGGCCAATCCAAAAAAGCGCAACAGCTTCCGACGACCACAGCATGGTCACCCAGTTACCGTCGAGCTGCACCGGGATCGCCAGGGTCAAAAACGCAATAACCAGGCCGGCAATAAAATAAAACAGGTTTCTGTCAGAATCCTTTATACGGAAAACAAATACACTTACCATAAAATGCAGCAATCCGTTGATAAGGGTAAACAGCCCCAGGAAATCCTCTCCACTGATGTTCTGCCGTAATACAGAATATCCCAGCCCGTAAAAAACAGCAGAATTCGCAAGCAGCAAAATGATGTCATCAATCCTGAATTTTTCCTTTTTATGGAGTTTATAGGCAAGAAAAATGACATAAAATGTCAGAAAAAAAATGGATATAAAAATCCAGGCCAGCCCGAAATTAGCTCCGTTTTCATACTTCTGCACATACCAGGTAATGAAGATCATCCAGCTTAACAGGAAAGCTGAATAATACAGGGGTTTCCAGTATTTCCTGAATGCGATGGCAAGGATCCCCGCATTGATGATGGCCATGTAATTGAACAATATGGCAACTTTTCCCGACCCGTCGCTTAAAAGGAAGGGGACCGCATAAGCGCCTACGAGACCTATGTGGGCAATGACCTGCCTGTCGTAATACACTGCAGCCGCCACCGTGAAAACGGTGAATAATACCATCAGCGAAAAAGTGAGAACCAGGGGGATCAGGGCATAAAAGCTGAAGGCCGCAAAGGTGATGAAATACATTATGGCCATGGACCCGCTGAGCAGGACAGCACTGAAATCCTTATATTCTTTCTTAAGGCGGATGGCGAATCCCAGTAAGCCCAAACCAAGGATGTACCCGAGAATGATCCGGGTCCACGGACTGATAAGGTCATGATCGATTGCATATTTGGCGCCTATGCCAACACCGATCACGAGGATCACGATACCTATCTTGTTGATCAGGTTCTCGCCTATGAATTTCTCCAGGTTGGAACGGATACCTGATCCCTGCCCCGCCCTTGAATTGTTGCTTTTAACAGCTTCTTTCCACAGGCTGGTCTCATCTTTAACCGAAACAGGTTCTTCCTCCTTGTGTAACACCTCTTTTGTAACAGGAAGAGGTTCTTCTTTGATTTCAACCGGTGACACAAGCACGGTTTCATTATCTGCTTCTTTGCTTACAGCAGGTTCGGGCCCGCGGGATGCAAGGATCCGGATTTCCCGTTTCAATGATTCGACCTCTTCCTGGAAAGACTCCTGTCTTTTCAACAGCTCCGACAGCTTTTCGAGAAGTTTATTGATATTTGCCTGGTATTCACTCATGACATGAACACTTACGGTGTTTAACAATTCGTGAGAACAAGTAATGGCAGACCATGTTCCAGTTCAGGCCACAGTGGTCAGGGCCGGGGGTTATGATATGGCCGCTGCCAAAGGGAGTGCCTCTTTCAGCCTCACTCCTTTTTCGGTTTCCTGCACCGTGCAACATTCGTGCAGGATGTCGTGCTCCAAAAAGAGAATATAGCCGTTCTCTGCGGCTTCTTTCATGAAAGCTTCCTTTTCGTCAAGGGTGATCAACGGACGGGTGTCGTACGACATCACGTAGGGCAATGGGATATGCGCTGCTGAAGGCAGAAGGTCGGCCATGTAAACAATGGTTTTATCGCCATACCGTATGTGGGGGATGACCTGTCCCTCGGTATGCCCGTGGAACATGCGGAGACTGATACCGGGGAATATCCCGCCATCACTTTCAACCAGGTTCAGCTTTCCTTTTTCTTTTAATGGCAGGATATTCTCTTTCAGGAATGAAGCCTTCTCCCTGTTATTCGGGTTGGTGGCCCAGTCCCAATGCCGGCGGCTGGTCCAATAGGCAGCGTTTTTAAACGCGGGGATATAAGCAGTGCGGTCTTCATTCCATTTAACAGCGCCCCCGCAATGATCAAAATGAAGGTGGGTCAGGATCACATCCGTGATATCATCCGCAGTAAAACCGGCAACAGCAAGGGATTTATCCAGGCTGTCGTCACCGTTAAGGTAATAATTTGAAAAGAATTTTTCGCTTTGCTTGTCCCCTATCCCGCAATCAATAAGGATCTTACGTTCACCATCTTCAACGAGCAGGCAGCGCATGCTCCAGTTGCAGAGATTGTTTTCGTCGCAGGGATACAGCTTGCTCCACATCACCTTGGGAACAACGCCGAACATGGCGCCGCCATCGAGTTTGAGGTTGCCGGTGTTGATGACGTGTAAATTCATTTATATTCATTTATATTCATTCACAACCATCTCGCCCTGCACCACCCGTAACGCATTCGCGGCCATGGCCTGGATCTCGTTATCGCCGGGGTACACAACGACCTTGGCAAGTTTCCTTACATGTTCGATAATGAAATCGATCACCCTCTCCGAATGTGCGATCTCGCCCGTAAGAAGGATTGCGTCAACATCGCCCTTCAGTACCACATACATTTCGCCAATGCATTTGGAAACCTGGTATGCCATGGCATCCATGATCCTCTTTGCTTTTTCATCGCCGCCCTTGATACGGAATTCTATCGCGCTGAGGTCGGTAGTCCCCAGGTGGGCCCTGATGCCTCCGCAATGGGTGAGAAGGCAGTACACTTCCTCTGCAGGCTTTTTATCGATCAGGCACATCTTTACGATGTCGCCCAGGGGCAGGCTCCCGCTGCGGATCATCGAGAAGGGCCCGTCCCCCTCGAAGCCCTGGTTAACGTCAATAACACGGCCCTTGCGGTGAGCGCCGATGGTGGTCCCGTTGCCCATATGCGCGACGATCAGGTTCAGGTCCTCATATTTCATGTTCTGGCTTTCGGCAAAAAGCTTCGCGATAGCCTTCTGGTTTAATGCATGGAAAATAGACTTCCTCTCAATACCGGGGGAACCGGTAATCCGCGCAACATCTTCCATTTCATCAACAACCGTAGGGTCGGCAATCATGGCCCTTGAGCCGGGTATCTCAGCCGAAACGGCATCGGCAAGCAATCCGCCCAGATTAATAATATCCACTCCCACAGGGCTGTTCTTCAGGTCCTGCTTCAGGGCTTCGTTTACCGCATAAACCCCCGAACTAACAGGTTTTACAAGGCCCCCGCGTGAGATCACAACCTTAACCTCGCTGAGGTCAAATTCGTTATTCTGAAGTTCCTTCAGCACGATCTGTTTGCGCAGTTCAAGCTGTTCATAAATGGTTTCAAATCCCGATAGCTCGTCGGCGGTGTGATACCTGTTGTTAATGTAGAGGAGTTTGTAATTGTTGTAGACTGCGATCTGGGTAACCTTATCCCTTGGGTTAACCACCAAAATGTTGAATTTCATATCCTTAATTTTATTAGCTACATGTTTCGCCTGTATTGACCGCCCACTTCAAACAAAGCATGGGTGATCTGCCCTATGGAACAGAATTTGGTTGCCTCCATCAGGCTTTCAAAGATATTCATATTTTGTGTTGCAGAATGCTTCAGGTTGAGAATTGCTTTTTCGGATTCTTCCTGCCAGCTTGCATGAAGATGTTTGAGCATCTCAATCTGGTATTGTTTTTCTTCATCTGTACTGCGGATGACTTCTCCCGGTAAAACCGTCGGCGATCCTTTGCTCGACAGGAAGGTGTTTACTCCCATGATCGGCAGTTTCCCGCTGTTTTTCAGGCTTTCATAATACAGGGATTCTTCCTGTATCTTGCTCCTCTGGTACATGGTTTCCATAGCACCCAGCACCCCTCCCCTTTCGGAGATCCTTTCGAACTCAAGCATTACGGCTTCCTCTACGAGGTCGGTGAGTTCTTCGATGATAAAGGCACCCTGAAGGGGGTTCTGGTTCTTTGCGAGTCCAAGCTCATGGTTGATGATCATCTGGATCGCCATGGCCCTGCGCACCGATTCCTCAGTGGGTGTTGTGATGGCTTCGTCGTAAGCATTGGTATGAAGCGAATTGCAGTTATCGTATATCGCATATAAGGCCTGGAGCGTGGTGCGGATATCGTTAAAATCGATTTCCTGGGCATGCAGCGAACGTCCCGAAGTCTGGATATGGTATTTCAGCATCTGGGAACGGGCATCGGCCTTGTACCTGTACTTCATCGCCTTGGCCCAGATCAGGCGGGCTACCCGGCCTATCACCGAATATTCGGGATCTATGCCGTTGGAGAAAAAGAACGAAAGATTGGGCGCAAATTTGCTCACATCCATCCCCCTCGAAACATAATACTCAACATAGGTGAACCCGTTCGAAAGCGTCAATGCCAGCTGGGTAATCGGATTGGCCCCGGCTTCGGCAATATGGTAACCCGATATGGAAACTGAATAGAAATTCCTTATGTTGTTATCGATGAAATATTCCTGGATATCGCCCATCATTTTAAGGGCAAAGTCTGTTGAGAAAATACAGGTGTTCTGGGCCTGGTCTTCCTTGAGGATGTCAGCCTGGACCGTTCCCCTTACATTGCATAAGGTTTCGTTCCTGATCTTTTGATAGACTTCCTCCGGCAATACCTTGTCGCCGGTCACTCCAAGCAGCATCAGCCCCAGCCCCTTATTTCCCACGGGGAGGTTTCCCTGGTACTTCGGACGATCTGTCCCTTTCTTTTTATAAATGGCTTTGATCTTTTTTTTAACCTCTTCTTCCAGCCCGTGCTCAACGATATATTTCTCACATTGCTGGTCAATGGCGGCATTCATGAAATAGCCGACCATTGCCGGGGCCGGACCGTTGATTGTCATCGATACCGAGGTGTTCTGGTCAAGGAGGTCAAACCCTGAATAAAGCTTTTTGGCATCGTCGAGACAGGCAATAGAAACTCCGGCATTTCCTATCTTCCCATAGATATCGGGACGAATGTCGGGATCGAAGCCGTAAAGGGTCACACTGTCATATGCAGTCGAGAGCCTTACGAAAGGCAGTGAGTGCGAAAGGTAATGAAAGCGCTTGTTGGTGCGCTCCGGCCCCCCTTCCCCTGCAAACATGCGGGTGGGGTCTTCGGCGGTCCGCTTGAACGGAAACACCCCTGCTGCATACGGGAATTCACCGGGGACATTCTCCCTCAGGTTCCATTTCAGGATATCGCCCCAGGCCTCATACCTTGGCATGGAGATCTTCGGGATCTGCAGGTGGGAGAGGGATTCGGTATGGGTCTTCACTTTTATCTCCCTGCCCCTGACCTTGTAAATGTAATTCTCGTCCTTATAGGAACCGAGCTTGTCTGACCAGTTTTTAATGATCGAGTAATTCTCCGGATCTAGCTTTTTCACCAGTTCGTCAAACAGCAGGTCCAGCTCCAGCATGATGTTGCTGTCATGCGAATGCAGCCGGGGGTTCTTATCACGTTCCCGGGGCGGTGTACTGCGTATGGCGTCGATGGTTTGAGAGATGCCGTACAACCTCTGCGCTATCCCTGCCTGTTCAACAGTCCATTTGTTATAAATTCTTACGGCATCGGCAATTTCAGAAAGATATCTCGTTCTTGAGGGCGGGATAATGAAGATCTTGTCTTTCATCTCGTCGCGTCCCTCAAAACTGCTGCTGAATTCCATGCCGGTTTTGGCTGAGATGGCCTTTATAAGCGCCTTATAAAGCAGGTTCACCCCGGGGTCGTTGAACTGGGAAGCCACTGTGCCGTATACAGGCATCTCGTCAACCTCTTTATCGAACAGCTTATTGTTCCTCTGGTATTGTTTCTTCACATCCCTGATGGCATCAAGAGAGCCCCGTTTATCGCCTTTGTTTACGACCACGATGTCGGCAAAATCGAGCATGTCGATCTTCTCAAGCTGGCTTGCGGCGCCATATTCGGGGGTCATCACATACATGGAAAGGTCGCTGTGGTCGACAATCTCGGTGTCGGATTGCCCTATCCCCGATGTTTCGATAATGATGAGGTCGAAGCATGCCGACTGAAGTATAACAGTTGCATCCTTAACATACCGTGAAAGCGAGAGGTTCGACTGCCTGGTGGCCAGCGACCTCATGAAAACCCTGGGATCGGAGATGGCATTCATGCGGATGCGGTCTCCCAGTAAAGCCCCTCCGGTTTTGCGTTTGGTGGGATCAACTGAAATAATTGCGATGGTCTTGCCGGGCAGGTCGCTAAGGTAGCGCCTTACCAGCTCATCCACCAGGGAGGATTTTCCTGCGCCTCCGGTGCCCGTGATGCCGAGGACCGGGATGCGGGGTTCTGGATTCTGGGTGGCAGGTGCCGGGTGCTGGGTGCCGGGTGCTGGTTCTTTCAACCCAATGCCCAGTGCCTGGTGCCCGGTGCCCAGTGCATCCAGCACCGGCCTGGCTTTATCGGGAAAATTCTCTGCCAGTGTTATCAGACGGGCAATCGATTTGATGTTACGATTACGGATCTCATCCGCAGTCAAACCCTTAAAATCATCCAGGGGAAAGTCGCATTTCTCAAGCAGGTCGTTTATCATCCCCTGCAGGCTCATATTCCTTCCGTCATCAGGGGAATAGATCCTGGTGATGCCGTAATTATGCAGGTCTTCGGCCTCCTGCGGAAGGATAACTCCTCCGCCCCCGGCAAAGATCTTTATATGGCCGCAACCGCGTTCCTTCAGCAGGTCGACCATGTATTTAAGGAATTCATTGTGGCCTCCCTGGTAAGAAGTAAGGGCGATAGCCTGGACGTCTTCCTGGATGGCACAATCAACGATCTCCTGCACGGCCCGGTTATGGCCGAGATGGATCACTTCGGCTCCGCTGGCCTGGAGTATGCGGCGCATGATGTTGATGGCAGCGTCGTGCCCGTCGAACAATGAGGCGGCCGTGACAATCCGGATATGGTTTTTCGGTTTATACGGTTCGGGTAGTTGCATGGGTCAGGCTTTAATCGTTCATGATAGCCCTGGCAATGATGATCTGCTGTATCTCGCTGGTGCCTTCGTAGATCTGGGTGAGTTTGGCATCGCGCATAAGCCTTTCCACATGGTATTCCTTAACGTACCCATAGCCCCCATGGATCTGAACGGCTTCGGTGGTGACATACATGGCGGTTTCAGCTGCCCAGTACTTTGCCATGGCGCTGGCCGTGCCGTAAGGCCTCCCCTGGTCTTTAAGCCAGGCCGACTTTAATGTAAAATACTTTGCAGCTTCGATGCGGGTATGCATCTCGGCTAATTTGAAAGCTATGGCCTGGTGGTTGATGATCTCGGTTCCGAATGCTTTGCGTTCCTTAGAATATTTCAGCGCCCTTTCGTAAGCCCCCTGTGCAATTCCGAGCGCCTGCGCGGCAATTCCGATACGCCCGCCTTCAAGCGTCTTCATGGCAATCTTAAATCCCATCCCTTCATCACCAAGCCTGTTCTCCTTTGGGACTTTCACATCGGTAAACATGATGGAATGAGTATCGCTGCTGCGCATCCCCATCTTGTCCTCATGCGGGCCAAGCGTAATACCCGGTGAATGGCGGTCGACGATCAGTGCATTGATGCCTTTATGCCCCTTTTCTTTGTTGGTCTGGGCTATAAGGATATAAGTCGATGCAGAATTGCCGTTGGTGATCCAGTTCTTCACCCCGTTAACAAGGTAATGGTCGCCCATATCGATGGCTGTAGTCCTCTGGGATGTGGCATCGGAACCCGCTTCAGGTTCTGATAAGAGGAAAGCGCCGAGCTTTTCACCCCGGGCAAGGGGCTTCAGGAACTTCTCCTTCTGCTCTTCATTGCCGAATTCCTCAAGTTCGTAACATACCAGGGAATTGTTTACCGAAATGATTACCGCAACAGAAGAGTCAACTTTTGATATCTCTTCCAGTGCAAGAACATAGGATACCGTATCCATGCCTCCTCCATCGTATTTTGTATTGGTCATCATGCCCATAAACCCCAGGTCGGTAAGCACTTTGACATGCTGGGTGGGGAAAATGGCCTTGGTGTCCCTTTCAATTACATCCTTGATGAGCTCCCTCTGGGCATAATCACGGGCACTCTGCTGGATCATCAGCTGTTCCTCGGTAAAATCGAAATTCAACATATGAAGAATATTTGACACAAAAATAGAATTAAAACAGACTGATTCCAAAAAAATGGGCAAAAAAAATCCCCGGAAAAACCGGGGATTTAAACTGATGCCTATTTCATTTTTTGATAAACAATATAAACATCGCCTGAGGGGATGTGGGCGATAACCTTAAGAGTGTCGCTGTTCAGGCTGAAAATATCCAATTTGGTTTTTTCTTTGGTTAAAAGATTTTTCATGACAACCTTATTTTTCTTTTTGGCCTTCCATCTGAATTTTTCCGATTTATCAGCAACAGCTTTAACAGCCGTTTTATCGGGAAGGAATTCCATGGTGGCTTCTCTAAAGGGGACATTGCTCATTGGTTTCCCGTTCGCCCTTAATCCGCCGGGGTTTCCTGGTTTTGGCGCCCTGGGTTTATTCGAAACGGTATCCGTCGGGCTTCCTTCCTGGGACACTGCCGATACCGGTGGGGCAGGTTCAAAAATATTCTGGACGGTGATTTCCAGGATATGCCATTTCCCGATTAAATCCTGGAAATTAATCGCCTGAGGTATTCGCTTGACCACAGCAATAGCTTTCGTAGTATCCTGGGTTTTTGGGCTTGATTCCTGAGCAGATGCAACCAATCCAAGGGTTATAAATAAAATTAAAAGTGGTAAACAGATTTTAAACTGGCTTCTTTTCATTGTTATAAGTTTTCTTAGTAAACGAAATGTTAAATAGTTTATTATAATTCCTTCTCAACTTCTACAGTGGAGTCACTGGTATCGGTATGTACCGAAAATCCTCTTTTTTTGAACACGGAGATCATCCTTTTATTGTCGGTTGTTGTTTGTGCCACGATCTTTTTAAGGTTCCATTTCATTGCAATCTCCATGCAGAAATCGGTTATGATGTTTCCAAGGTCTTTCTTCTGGTATGCATCAATGATGAGTATGGCATACTCTACCGTTTCATGGTCGGGGTCGGCAATCAGCCTGCCTACGCCTACCAGTTTCCGTTTATTGTCTTCCTGTATTTCAGCTACAATGGCTATCTCCCTGTCATAATCGATGTAACAATAACGGGTGGCCACCTCATGTGATTGCCATTGAAAGAAATACCTGAACCTGCTGTATAGCGATTCTTTCGAACAGCTGCCGATCATCTCCAGCCACAGGGGCTCGTCTTCAGGTTTTATAGGTCTGAGGAGAACTTCTTTCCCATTCTGAAGGGTGAGCCTGCGAACATATTTCTCGGGATATGGGTGAAGGGCCAGGTGTGCAAATGGGATCTGTTCAGTACCAGCGATCAGCGTATCTATCATGATCCTTGCATCCAGGGCAACGACATCGCCGGTTGTGACAAGCAGGGGGTTTATATCCAGTTCGGTGATCTCGGGATAGTCGGCAGCAATGTAAGAAAGGCGTATCAGTATCTGTATGAGCCTGTCGATATTCTTGGCCGGGCTGCCCCTGTAGCCTTTCAGTAGCGGGTAGATCTTCAGCGACTCCAGCATTTGCCTGGCCAGCCTTTCGTTCAGGGGCGGGAACCCCAGGGCCTTATCAGAAAAGAGTTCCGCTGTAATCCCACCCATGCCTACCATGAGAATGGTGCCGAAAACGCTATCCTTTTTTATACCGAGGATGAGTTCAACCGCATCCTTTTCAGCAACCATCTTTTGCACCGTGATACCTTCGACCTTCGCGTCAGGCTGTTTCAGACTTACCGAGTCCATGATCCGTTCAAAGGCAGCTCTTAAAAGTTTTTCGTTCCCCAGATTTAATTGTACGCCTCCCACATCTGATTTATGCGTAATGTCGGGGGACTGGATTTTAAGGACTACGGGATAGCCGGTTTTTTCCGCAATTTTTGCAGCTTCGTCAGGAGTTTTGGAAAGGACAGGCCGTGTAGTTGAAATACCATATGAATCAAGGATAAGCTTCGATACGTCCTCCGATAATATTGCTCCTTTATCGCGTATCAGCCGGTTGAATTTTTGGCGCATTTTTTCGCGGTCAAGGCTGAACTCGACAGGGATATCCTTGGGCGTTTCATACAATGTTTTCAGGTTCTTCGAATAGGCGACCAGGGTCATGAAGGCTTTTATTGCCTGCTCAGGTGTTCTGTAGGATGCAATCCCTGCTTCCACCAGTATGTCATCGGCCTTGTGCATGCTTTGCCCGCCAAGCCATGCAGCCAGTATGGGTTTCCTGGATGTGCCGACGAGGGCGCTGATCTCCCTTGCCGTAGCTTCGGTATTGGTCATGGCCTGGGGGGTGAGGATTACCAGGATGGCATCAACATTCTTATCTTCCAGTACGATTTGTGTGGCTTTTGATATCCTTTTGGCCCGGGCATCCCCGAGCACATCCACGGGATTACCATGCGACCAGTATTCTGGCAGGTTTTCATTGAGTTTTTGCATGGTTTCATCTGAAAGTTTTGCCAATACCCCGTTCGAGGCTATAAGGGCATCGGTAGCCATGACACCCGGTCCGCCGGCATTGGTGATGATCCCCAGCCTGGGCCCATGGGGGATCCTGCCCCGGCCGATAAGCTCGGCAACTGAAAAAATATCTCCGATCTCGTATACCCTTGCCAGCCCAACCCTCTGGAAAGCCGCATCGTACACAGCATCTTCCGAAGCCATGGCCCCGGTATGGGAAGCGGCGACCTGGGCCGATTCGGGGAACCTCCCTGCCTTGTAGACGATGATGGGTTTTTTACGCGCAAAGGCGCGTGCTGCAGTCATGAATTTCCTGGGGTTCTGAATAGATTCTATGTAAAGAATGATACAATGGGTATTTTCGTCATCACCGAAATAATCGATGAGGTCACCAAACTCCACATCCATGCTGTTCCCAATGGAAACAAAATACGAGAACCCTATCTTCCCTTCTATGGCCCAGTCAAGGACTGAAGTACAGAGGGCTCCTGATTGCGAAATGAAGGCAATATTTCCCTGCCTGGGCATTTCCGCGGCAAAGCTTGCGTTGAGCTTCAGGGAAGGGACGATGATACCCAGGCAGTTCGGGCCAAGGACCCTCATACCTTCAAATTTTTTTATTTCGATGCGGATAGCTTCTTCAAGCTTATGCCCTGCTTCACCGGTTTCCCTGAACCCCGCCGAAATGATGATGATCCCCCGTATACCGGCTTCACCACAAAGCCTCACAGCGGCAGGCACTTTCTCGGCAGGTGAACAGATGATCCCCAGGTCGGGTGAATGCGGAAGGCTTTTCACATCGGGATAACAGGGTATTCCCATCACCGCTTCATGCTCTGGATTTACGGGATAAACCACCCCGCGGAATCCCCCGCTAACAAGGTTTATCAATACTTTCCCGCTTACCGAATTGGGATTGGTGGTAACCCCGATCAAAGCGATCCGTTTAGGATTAAAGATGTTGTTCAACTTGTGGGTGTTCATCCCTGTTACCCGTTTAGACTGCAAAGATAAAGGATTGAACTTACCTTCCCCCGGGTCCTGTTACAAAATGAAACCTTCAGGGGAGTTATCCTATTTTCATAATTAGTGTGCAATTTCCAAAAAACAATTAATTTTATAGCATAATAATAACCTAATCTATGCCAGGGTCATGACAGATTCAACCTTCAGTTCATTCTACCACCTGATGTTCGACCAGGCCAAATTCGGAATCATTATAATGAATATGCGAGGTGAATTCCTTGATGCGAATCCATTTATTTGCAGCCTGCTTGGTTATCATCATGCCGAAATTCTGAAGCTTACCGCGTTTGACCTGGTAAATCCCGAAGATATGGAACAGGACCCTTCTGACCGGGAACTGGTTTCAGGGGGAAATACTATTGTAAAAGAAAGACGGCTTAAGAAATATAACGGGGAATATATACTGGTTGAAATTTATGCCCAGAAACTGGAGGCTGACAGTGTATTGATCGTAGTCCACGATATTTCACTTAAAGAAAAGGCCCGGCAGAATACTGAAGAGCGCCTGCAAACCCTGATCAATGCCTCTCCCGATATAATTTGTTTTAAAGACGCCGAAGGCAAATGGATGCTCGCAAATTTCAGCATCCTTGATCTTTATGGCCTGAAAGGAGTTGACTACACAGGGAAATCAGAGTTTGAACTTGCCGAGTTTACTGCCCCGGTTTACAGGGATGCTTTCAGGAACTGCCAGGGATCCGATGACCTTGCCTGGGAAAAGGGCACAGCCTCAAGAACCCTTGAAAACATACCTGATGTTGAAGGGAATTTGCATGTTTTTGATGTGGTCAAAGTTCCCCTTTTTCTTCCTGATGGCTCACGTAAAGGAATCGTCGTTTTTGGAAGAGATATAACCGAAATCAAACAGGCCGAAGCCTCACTTCGTGGAAGCGAGCAGAAATACAGGCAAATAGCCGAAAATACATCGGATGTCATATGGATGATGAATATGCAAATGCAATACAGCTATATCAGCCCTTCCATATTCAGGCAAAGAGGCTACACCCAGGAAGAGTTCCTGAAGTTAAAACCTCATGAGATTTATTCGCCGGAATCCTTTAAAAAAATTACTGAAATCTATTCTGAAGGAGTCAGGCTGGCAGGGGAAGGAAAAGTAACCAGCGATTTCAGCATTACTGCAGAAGTCAGTCACATGTGCAAGGATGGATCAGTGCGAGATTCTGAAATCATCATTAGTCCTATCTTAAGTCTCGACGGTAAACTGATCGGCAGCCATGGGGTTTCCCGCGATATAACAGAAAGAAAAACTGCCGAAAAGAAGTTCCGGCTGTTGTCAGACTTCCAGGCGCAATTGATAAAATCCAATGAACTGAAAAACGTTCATGACCTGGTTGTCAGTGTAGTTTATGACCTCTTGGGTGAAGGGATCGTTTTTACTACCAATATTGACGAGCATACAAGTTCGGGGAAATTGGTCAGCTATGAAGGCCTTAATATACCCAGGAACAGCATCACCCATGTTCTTGGTCTCGATCCTCTCGACATGAAATTCTACCTGAAGGATATAACCGAACAGGAACTCAGGTTATACCGGAGCGGGAAACTGGAAGAGGTGGAAGGCGGACTGTATGCGCTCGCAACCCGTCGATTTCCAAAAGCGATCACACAAGTCGTCGAAAAACTTTTAGGGATCCGTAAAATTTACACTATCGGATTCATGTATCATGAGGCCCACCTCGGAGGTGTGGTCCTTTTTGTAAAAAGGGATATTTCAGATCTTCGGGATACAATAGAAATGATTGTAAACCTGGCGGCTATTACCCTCGACAGGATAAAAGCAGAAGTCTCACTTAAAGAGGCCGAGGAAAGATTCAGGCTGGCATTTCTCACAAGCCCCGATTCCATCAATATCCATAACCTGGAAACGGGTGAATATGTTGAAGTGAATGAAGGTTTTTGCAGCCTTACAGGGTATCGCCGTGAGGAAGTTATAGGTAAAACTTCGCTTGAAACCAGTATCTGGGCCGATCCTGCCGACCGTCAAAAAATGGTTGATCTGCTTAAAAAGGAGGGGAAAGCCACGAACATTGAAGTCCCCTTCAGGTTCAAAAACGGGACCATTCATACCGGGTTGCTTTCTGCATCGGTTATCCTCCTGAACGGGGTAAGGCATATCATCTCCGTAGTCAGGGACATAGAGGAAATAAAAAAAGCCGAACGTGAGATCCTCAAGGCTAAAGATGCCGCTGAGGAAGCATCAAAACTGAAAACAGCATTCCTGAATAATATCTCGCATGAGATCCGTACACCGATGAATGCGATCCTGGGATTCACCGACCTTCTAGCAACAGATGATTTCCCCTTATCGGAGAAGGACCGCTATTTCGGGATTGTCAACTCCAATGCAAGGCAGCTTCTCAGTATTATCGACGACGTGCTTGAAATTTCACGCATGGACAGCGGGAGGATTCCATTCAACCCGGCGCCTTTCCTTCTTCATGAACTGGTAGAAGACATTCATCTGTCATTGAAAGAGATGGTGGTCAAGAAGGGGCTTCAATTCATCCGTACCATGGATGACAACAATGAATTCGATCACGTCATTGCCGACAAGGAAAAGATACGCCAGGTCATCACAGGCCTTATCGGAAATGCAATCAAATTCACGAATTCAGGAACAATAAATTTTGGGTATACTATAAAAGGAAAGGAAATAGAGTTTTATGTCCGCGACACCGGCATCGGGATCGACAAGGAAGAACAGGGAAAGATATTTGACCGGTTCTACCAGGTCAGTTACGATGCCCAGGAGGGTTTACGTGGGACAGGACTTGGTTTGAGCATTGCCGCGGGGCTTTCCGAAGTAATGGGCGGTACAATACGCGTGGAATCATCCCCTGGTAAAGGCTCTGTTTTTGTTCTGACAATTCCCTACCTGGAAGCAGGATCGCTGGTGATTCCTGAAGAAAACAAGACTCCGTTTTCAATGGAATCCCTCTCCATTCTGATTGCCGAAGATGAAGATTACAATTATGAATTAATGCATGTGCTGCTATCAAGGAAGTCAAAACAACTTCTTCACGCCAGAAACGGAAATGAGGTCCTCGAAATACTTAAACACCAGAAGCCCGATCTTATTCTCATGGACCTGAAAATGCCCTTTATGGACGGGTACGAAGCAACCCGGCGGGTAAAAATCCTCTACCCCGATTTAAAGGTAATAGCACTGACGGCATATACACAACCCGAGGAAGAAAGCCGCGCCATGAATGCAGGATGCAGCGCCTTCCTCAGTAAACCCATCCGCAAGGAGGATCTGATGGAAATCATCAGGAGGATCATGAGGAGTTGAGAAGGGATTACCTTACCGGCTGATAATAAACTTCCCGCTGAATGTATTATCCCCTGTTGAGAAAACATAAAAATACAGTCCCGGTATATAGGCTTGTGTGTTGACAGTAATTTCAGACTGATCCCGGCCGGGGAAAACTTCATCCCTCATCCGCCCGTAACAATCATAAATACCTATAATTCCTCGTTCGCCGTACAGCATGTCACCGAAACGGAAAGTCACATGATCTTTTGCAGGGTTGGGAACAAGCTGAAGGCCTGCCTGCAGGCCATGTTCGGCAACAGCATTAACGGTGTTGTTATTCGAGATGATCTGGTACAGGGGATCGAAGACCAGGGAATCAACGGCAAAGGGGATACGCACTTTAAAGAGCTCGCCCGAAAAGGTATTGTTGAAACGTACCAGGGTGTCGCGGACTGAGTTTTTAAACATCAGCTGGATGGGTAGCTGGAAAAAAGACACTGTCGGGCTGCTCTGGGTCTGTGACACCGTAAAGGCCACCGTATCGGCCGTTTGCGACCAGTTAATCCGGTACTGCGGATATCCTTCTCCCGTAAACCAATCGTTGAAATACCAGCCCAGGTCATGCCCGTATGAACTTTCAAGATGGGCTTTCAGGTCCGCGGTACGCGAAAATCGATAAGCCAGGCTATAGTCGTTGAGATAATTATTGAGGGCGGCAAAAAACACCGAGTCGCCCATGATCCATCTCAGCTGGTGAAGTATCATGGCCCCTTTGGCGTATGAAAGACGGCCGTCGAAAATGCGGTCGATACTGGTCGTATCAGAGCAGTAAACAGAACCTCCGGCCTGCGAAGTGATGCTTTGTACCCTCACCATCCTGAACCTTACCCAAAGGCCCGGGTCGAGATGCTCGTAAATAAGCCCCGAAAGGTAAGTGGCAAATCCTTCGTTAAGCCAGATGTCGGTCCAGCTGCCGCAGGTGACCTTGTCGCCAAACCACATATGCCCCAGTTCATGGGCGATCAGTTCAAACTGAAAACTTACAACAAATGTCATCGTTTGATGTTCCATGCCCCCTCCCCAGCCGAACTGCGCATGGCCGTATTTCTCCCTCTGGAAAGGGTAGATCCCGAACAGGGAATCATAAACCTGGATCATCGGGACGATTTCCCGAAGCTGGAGTTCGGCAGTTGCCGAATCCTCCGGGTAGATGAAGTTGACAACCTTCAGGGTGTCGTTTCCAAAAGGAACTTTTTGAGTGAAACTGGCATAGTTGGTAACGGCTATTCCCACAAGGTATGCTGCAATCGGGTAACGGTGCTTCCAGTGGTATTCGGTGTATCCTGCCCGGGAGCTTGTCGAAACGAGCATCCCGTTGGTGGCTGGTTTATTGCCATTGGGTGTGCTGATAGTAATATCAATGGAGTCGGCTTTATCGGTAAGACCGTTTTTACAGGGCCACCAGTTGCTGGCCCCGTAAGGTTCCGAAAGCGTCCAAAGGATGGGGTTCCCGTTATGCAGGTCCTGGACGAATGTACCGAACCCGTCATCCGGCGGAACGCCCTGGTAAACAACTGTAACGGAATCCATAACATTTTGAGGTAAGTTTGACGCAAACCTCACCGTCAGCAAATCCGACGCATGGCTCCAGCTGCCTGTTGAATGTCGGTGGTAAATAACCTGCTCAACTGTAAGCGCCTGGTGCATGTCGAGCACCAGGGAATCAAAGCCGGCCTGCATGGGCTTAAAGTAAACCGTAACGTTACCGGCAATTTGCCTAAGGGCGGGATCTATAATCCAGTAACATCTGTAAAATTTTACATCGAATGCGGATGTGGTTATCGCGGGCCCCTGCCTGATGCTCTGCTCATGTGCTTTTCGCTCCCCGTTCGCGATGGTGTTGAGATCATCGGGATTGAATGTAACCTGGGCCTGCAGCATACCCGATAATAGGAAACAAAGAAACAGTAATGTCTTGTTCATGTTCAGTCCGGTTTTTCGACCGGTTGCTTTATACCCGGATAAATCTAACCGGACGATAAAGTTACAGCTTTTGCTATTTTTCCCTTCGCATCCACACAAACAGGGATCCGACCTCGCCCGCAATGGTTTGCATTTCCCAACCTTCGCTTTCGTACTGGTTGATAAGGTTGATCAGTGGATTTACATCAAAACCTCCCTGGTGTTGCTTTCTCAGGTTTATTTTCTTGTATTCTTTCCCGCCAATACTGATGTAAACCTCGTCAAGGTCATAATGATATGCTCTTATGGCCAGGTAGCTGTATGAGGGTTTCGCCGGGTTGGGCCTGAACGCCATGGTGGTAATAATGACGGCAAAAATGCCGATCAGGAGGATCATCTGATTGTTTTTCATGTTTTCCGGTTTTACTTTTTTGAGAATCGTTTAAAATCTTTACTGCTGTATTGAATAACATCTTTGATCGCTCCCTCATAATGATTTTCGAGCCCTATGCCAAATGCTTTGCCAGTGTAACGTCTCATTGAGATTATGCCTCTGTCTGATTCCTTAAAATAGCATACATAAATGAATACTTTCTCGGTGCTCTTTTCAAAACTCTCGACAATAAATACAAATCCAAAGCCGGTTCCTGAAGTTTTATATCCGGAAACAAGATCTGTAATGGTTGCAGTATTCAGTTCATAATATGCATTGGTCAGCAGTTTCGTCTTGTCAATATCTGCATTGTGTTCGTCGGCTGTGGAAGTTTCAACGGCAACATTATCGATGCTGTATTTTGATGAAAAGTTGGTTTGCGCAGTATGGTCCGCCCAGTTTTTGATTAGTTCATCCTTGAGCATTTCAGGAGTGATGTATGATTCAAAACCAATAAATCTTGCTTTTGAGAAATCAATGCCGTACCAGGTAATACTTTTACTGCGTGCAACATCCATAACTGTTTGCGCCGACAGTCCCGAACTCAGGATTGCCAGGAAAACCAAACTGAATCCTTTTAATTTCATGATTTTTAATTTTAACCCCGGAACTAAATGATAGAGGGGCTCTTGTTTTTCATTCCATAAAATACCCGAATCGAAATTTATCACAAATTTCCGCCATCTAACTTTTTCCTTACAGAAAGTTATGAACATATAAACAAAATAAACCTATCTTGTTTTTTTACATTCAATCCGTTGTGTTATTGAAGTCGATTTGGTGTTTGATATTTTGTATTTTTATGAGTGTCAAAAAAATCATGGCAGCTATGAAAATCCTTGCAATATCAATAGAGCCAAACCCCGTTGACTGGGAAAATAAAGAAGCTGCATTGGAAAGACAAATGACCATGAAATGTCCTTATGAAAACAGAAGGGCTGTTTAGACGAAGCATTGTATTGCTTACAGGCCTGTTCATCCTGACCCTGGGCATCGCCTTGTCGGTCAAGGCAAACCTGGGAACCTCCCCTGTTTCGAGCAATCCCTACGTTTACAGCCTTGGTTTCCCGCTCACGATGGGAATGTTCACAGTGATCCTGAACATTATTTTTATTCTCTTGCAGATGGCTTTGCTGCGCAGGGACTACCAGTGGGTACAACTCCTGCAGCTGCCGGTTGCCATGGTTTTCGGGGCTTTCACAGATCTGGCCCTATACCTGGTTTCCTCGAACGTGCATGTGTCAAATTACCTTCTCCAGTGGCTGTTCTGCATCCTTAGCATAGTCCTTGTTGCCCTTGGTGTTTACCTTCAGGTGAAAGCGAAAGTAATTTATCTTGCAGGTGAAGGATTATGCCTGGCCATTTCAAAGACTTTTCACCTTGAATTCGGAAAGGTGAAAGTGGGGCTCGATTGCACCCTTGTTGCAATAGGTGTGATCAGTTCTTTTATCTTCCTGCACGAACTGAGAGGCATACGAGAGGGAACAATAGCTGCGGCTTTGCTGGTGGGCACAACGGTAAGGCTCTACAGCAGGAAGCTGAAATTCCTGGATCCCTTGCTTGGCGAAAAAGAACCTGATGTAACGGTGAGAAGGATCTCATCCGCAGACCTTAAAAAGAATCTTATCATTACCATCACCCGGGAATTCGGCAGCGGCGGACATGAGATCGGTCAGCTCGTGGCTAAAGCCCTGGATATCCCTTTTTATGATAAGGAGCTGATTGACCTTTCGGCAAAGGAAGGCCATTTGTCTCCCGAATTTGTTAAAGCTCATGAACAGAAATTAAAGCATAGCCTGCTGTTCGAGCTGATCGAGCAGAATTATGCTTACGTGGAAGGGGAAAGGTCAGCGCTTGACACCCTGTTCGAGGCCCAGAGTAAAGTCATATGGGATATCAGCGAAAAGGGATCCTGCTTGATCGTCGGACGCTGTGCGGATCTAATCCTGAAGGACCACCCCGGCCGTTTTTCAGTTTTTATTCATGCCCCTAAGCAATTCAGGCTGCAACGCATCATCAATGATTACGGCCTCGATCCCGGGATAGCCGGGAAAGAAATGGCGAGGATAGACAGGGAAAGGGTAAACTACTGCAGGCATTACACACATAAGGCCCCGGGTAAAACCGGGAGCTATAATCTCACTATCGACAGTTCGGTATCAGGTATAGAAAATTCAGCAAAAATGATCATTGAGGCCATAACAATTTCCGGCCACCAGCTGTAAAGCCAAGGATACAGATTCCGTAGAAAGCTACTGTAAAGCTTCCGCCCCCGATTCCGCAGCAAGCCGAGGGGAAATTACCGGGAGGCCTTAAATGCCTGATCGCATCACTTTTTAAAATAATAGAGGTACAGTAGGATGCCAATAGCAACAAGGGAAAGAGAGAAGACCACAATCCCGGAAGTACTATGTAAATGACCGGAAGAAAATCCGGCAATGGCGCCAATAATGATCATTAACGGATTTAATATATTTCTCAGGTTTGACTGGTTTTGCGGTTTCATGGTTTCCATTGTTATTTTCTTTCTAATTTATACCGTTCAGCCGGATTATTAAATTTTAACTCTATTCCAAAATTGCCCTTGTTATTGCGACACAACAGTGCATAATGTTTTGGACTATTTTTCCAGAAAACGTTCCAGTTTGCGAATGTTTAATAGAGGGATTTTGAAAGTATATTCCCTGCCATCCTTAGCCAGGTATGCTGTTCTGCGTTTCCGGCTTACTTTGACCAGGTAAGCCACATTTATAATGGTAGAGCGGTTAATCCTGAAAAAATCCGTAGACGGCAGCAACTCTTCCAGGGAACCGATATTCATAGTAACCAATTCGTTCTTCTCGCTGTCATAATAGATCTCGGCATAATTCCAGTCAGCATTGATATAAAGGATATCGGCCGGATTGATCAGCGTGAATCCCCCGGTGGTACTGATCTTTAGTTTTCCTTTATAAGACGAATGTTCAAAAAGACGCTTGATCTGTTGTTCCCGGTCCTGCTGCAATTGTTTCACCAGTAAGCGGTCAATCGCTGCTGCAAGTTCCTCTTGTTTTACAGGTTTAAGCAAGTAATCAAAAGCAGCGTGGCGGATGGCTTCTATAGCATATTTGTCGAAAGCAGTAACGAAGATTATCTCAGGTTTACTGCCTTCCCGGTAAAGTTCGCCTGCAATTTCAAAGCCCGATTTACCTGGCATATGGATATCGAGGAAGATAAGGTCCGGCTTGTAATTATCGATAGTTTCAAGCGCATTTGCCGAGCCGGTTTCCTGAGCCACAACTTTAATCTGGGGTAATGATTTAAGCAATGATACAAGGTTGAGGATTGCTTTTTCCTCATCATCGATGATGATAGTGCGAAGAATGGAGTTCATGCGCCTTTATAGACATTAAAGGGTGCAAGTTAAATAAAACCCCGGGGATGTAAAAGGAAATTAAATCGGCCGGATTATTTGAATTTTCACTGTCACTTTAGTTCCTGCAGGATTTCCTTCCTTGTCGGTAAGATCATGGATAACTGTTTCTGCTTTTAATCCTGTGACTTTCTGGTAAAGCTTAAGAAATTCTTCCATTGCCTTCATTCCTTTTCCGGTTGAATGCTGGCTCAATCTGGCGGCATTTGCTCTACCGATCCCGTTATCGGTAATCTCAAGAATCAGAATATGATCAGAAGTATTTGCTCTCACCTTGAGATGTCCTTTGCCGGGCAGGTTCATCAGGCCGTGTTTTACTGCATTCTCAACGGGCGATTGAATCACCATTTTCGGGACTTCAAGGTTCAGGTTAAGCTCAGGCTGGATCTCGAAATCGAAATCAAATTTATCCCTGAATCGGAACTGTTCCATGGTAAGATAATTCCGAGTAAAATCCAGTTCTTCGGCAAGAGTGCATTTAATCTTATCCGCAGTCAAAACCAAATGCCTGTACATTTTGGAAAAATAGATAAGGTGATTGGTCGCCTGTTCTTTTTCATTTTCATTAATGGCGGAGATCACAGAATTAACCGCATTCATTGTAAAATGAGGATCCATCTGGTTTCTGACAACCTTCATCTGCAACTCAGTGATCTTCTTTTCTGTTTTCTGCTGTTTTAATATCTGGTTACGCTGTATGCGCCTGATGAGGAGGATAAAGAGATAAATTGCAAGAAATATTGCCAGGTAAACTAACCATCGGCTGTAATAAAAGGGGTTAATCTTATAGAATAATTTCAACTCATAAATGCCGTTAAATACAGATAATAATGGTGCGGCTCGCGGGACATTGATCACTGAGTACTGAGTGTTAAACCATCTCCCTTCAGGTAGTTTAATGGAAACAGGATCAGTAAGATCAGACCGGTATTCAGTAAATAGCAACCTTGCCGGATCAAGTGAAACGATTTCCTTTACCCCGTCAGCATCCAGATCAATTGTGTCAGCACCGTTGAACATGCCTTTTTTTATGCGAATCTTATCTTTAAGTATAAATGAAGTATCGAAACAAAGGATTTTATCATCAGAAACCTTTACTGCAAAATATTGAAGATTCCCACGTTTAAAAGGAAAACATAAATTTGAATTTCCATACCTGATCCCGGGAATCGAAATTGATTTTATGATTTTTCCCTCTTGATCAAAATGATTTATACTCATATCGTTCAATGAAGATTGAGGAGGGAAATACCAGCCGTACATTTCGTATAAGCCCGATTTTCCTTTGATTGCCATCGTAGTTAGTCCACTGTAACCCATATCAGGAAATCTTCTGGGTGGAAAAAGGAATTTCAGGTCATGGTCATAAACAATCAACCAGCAACATTTATCATGAATTGGGGTAGCAATTGTATCTGTAACATTCTGAATTGCATAGCCATTAACAATCAACTCGTTGAAACCATCACCATTAATATCTTTTATTTCTGTTTGTGATCCAAAATATCCTGTTTTGGCTGAAACTATTAAAGTATCCCGTCTGATATCATAAATATATATTTGCCTGGGGTCCGCGGAAAATCCTGAATTTATTGCAAATACCAGATCCTTGAATGAATCTCCGTTCATATCAATGAGACCATGTATCATTACATATAAGTTAGGTTTCCCGTTCCAGGGTTTGAAAGTTGTTATAAACCTGTCAAATCGGGCCTGGAATTTTGATTTCGGATCTTTTATAATATGTAAAAAAATAGAATCTGAGCTAATAGTAAAAACATAGACTTCCTTCTTCCCGTCATTGTCATAATCCCCGGTTTTTATAAAACTCCTGTTCACGAATGAATAAGAACCTTTAAATTCCCATTCATTAAAAGAGATACTCGGTTCACAACGAATCTGTAAGGAAGCAGTATTATTATCATGAGCGTAGAATTGCGCTTCGATTTTATCAGAGTAACCATTACCATCAAGATCACTATATATAATTGATGCCGTCTGGTCATGAAGTGCTTCATCTTCAATCAGAAGAATATATTTCCCGGGAGTGGGAATAAACAAAACAATTATTAATAATGATACGGCCAATGAAATAAAAACAGGATGGATCAGAAACTTTGTTAATGCCTTCCAAATGGTCATTTGTTCGAGTATGTAGTTCTGTATGACAAATATAGTTTTTTAGATTATCCATTTGAATACTTCTCTTAAATTGAATAATAATGTATCTCCTACAATAAAAGGCACCTCTTCTACACTGGTTCGATATTCTGATTATAATTTAAGGATATTCTTTGACCTTTATTACTTTGAATTCTTTCAACTATTAAAACAGCAATTCATATGAAAACAATCGGTGGTTTCAACAAAAAAAGTGTAAGCATTTCAATTTTTCATTTTCTAATTTCAGCATTTTTATTTTTAGGGTTATGCAATTCTGCATTTGCAAGTTATCCTGCCTGGGGAACGGCACAAACAGCAACACATAGTCCATATACCCTAACATTCAAAGTGCCCACGAGCATTGTTGATTTAGGGAAAGTTCGAACGTCATTAAATTTAACAACATCTGATATTAATGCAACCTTTTGGCAGGTAGTATTTAGGGTTTATGAATATGGCTTATTTTCAAATACTCTGATTTACACAACGACTTATCAATATCCATGGTTTCCGCTTCCAACAGTCATATATGATGCAATTGATTTTACGACAGGCACAATAAGCGCCACATCCTCTCAGAAAATATTTGCAGAGGCTGACATTTATGATACACCAACACATATACTCTATACGCTTAAAACCACCAGTTATAACGCGACGGTCTTCTCAGATGATAGTTATGAACCAAATAATACATTTTCAGCTGCATCAAATTTAGGAACCGGGAGTATTTCACTTTCTCAATTAATTCAGGCCAATAATCTGGATTATTATAAGTTTACCGCTTCCGCAGGATTTTTAAATTATACCATTACTGTCAATAATTTTTTTAACGTTGCAGGTAACTTTGATTTATATCTGTACAATTCCGCTCAATCTCTGATAAACCAAAGCACATCGACAACTGACCAGGAAGTCATAAGTATGCTCTTACCTGCAACTGGAACATATTATATTAAAGTTATATCTGCAGATGGGGGAAGGGGATTTTACGATCTAACTGTTGGTGCAGGGGCATCACCTGTGACGCCTGTGGCTGATTTTTCAGGAACCCCTACGACAATCAATGTCGGGCAGTCTGTTGCGTTCACCGATCTCTCAACAAACACCCCTACCAGCTGGAGCTGGACCTTTGGTGATGGAGGGACCTCTACAACCAAAAACCCAAGCCATACTTATAACACTGCTGGAACTTACACCGTTGCTTTGACCGCTACGAATGCTGCAGGGAGCAACACCAAAACAAGAACAAACTATATCACCGTAAATGTTTTAGCCCCTGTGGCTGATTTTTCAGGGACCCCTACGACGATCAATGTCGGGCAGTCTGTTTCGTTCACCGATCTCTCAACCAATACCCCAACCAGCTGGAGCTGGACCTTTGGTGATGGAGGCACCTCTACAACCAAAAATCCAAGTCATACTTATACCACCGGAGGTTCTTACACCGTCGCTCTTACGGCATCGAATGCAGGAGGAGGTAATACCAAAACAAGAACAAATTATATCACCGTAAATGTTTTAGCCCCTGTGGCTGATTTCTCGGGAACACCCACAACAATTAACGTCGGGCAATCTGTTGCTTTTACTGATTTGTCAACCAATACACCTACCAGCTGGAGCTGGAACTTTGGTGATGGCGGGACCTCTACAACCAAAAATCCAAGCCATACTTATTCCACCGCAGGTTCTTACACCGTCGCTCTTACGGCATCGAATGCAGGAGGAGGTAATACCAAAACAAGAACAAATTATATCACCGTAAATGTTTTAGCCCCTGTGGCTGATTTCTCGGGAACTCCCACAACAATCAATGTCGGGCAGTCTGTCGCTTTCACTGATTTGTCAACTAACACACCGACCAGCTGGAGCTGGAACTTTGGTGATGGAGGGACCTCTACAACCAAAAATCCAAGCCATACCTATTCCACCGCGGGTTCTTACACCGTTGCTCTTACGGCATCGAATGCAGGAGGAAGTAATACCAAAACAAGAACCAACTATATTATTG
>Ga0194054_10000016_pt1 | contig 88401 bp, 61 predicted proteins | sample SepL2210m_MetaG_FD_163628 | JGI IMG/M metagenome (GOLD analysis project Ga0194054, IMG submission 163628) | Anoxic zone freshwater microbial communities from boreal shield lake in IISD Experimental Lakes Area, Ontario, Canada - Sep2016-L227-10m | ecosystem: Environmental > Aquatic > Freshwater... | reverse complement strand
TCCGGCCCTGACGGTGGTCATCCTGGCGGGGGGGATCGGCTATGTCATGGCCGCCCAGGCGCTATCGGGACGCATCTACGCGAAGACCCGGGCGGCCAACGAGGCCGGCATGAATATCGTCAATGTGGTCATGGATCAGGGCCAGGTGGTCGAACAGGGGACCTTCGACGAGCTGCTGGGCCGCAGTGGCCATTTCGCCAGGCTCTACGCCATCGCCACCTCCACGTCCACGCAGCGTATCCGGTGATCAGACCCACCTCAGTCCTCGAAAAGCGGGGATACTGTCCGATCTTGACCTTCCCTTCAGAGTTTCACATGCTCACAACTATGAAAACGATGTTTCAGGACGGTCTCAACGGGAGTGTGCCCGTACGACCAGAAGAGCGATTTCTTATCCATGTTCGCGGTAGGAAACCATATCCCCGCCAACGTCTCCGACGAGATGTGCCTGCGCTTCATGGCCTACTTGCGTGATAACTGGCGGCGTGAGGCGTAAGAGGGACTAGTCATTACCCCTGAATTAAACCGAATAAGATCGAGAATTGGAGCAACCATGACTGATGATGTATTGAATCTTTTTGTTTCACCCCTTGGCAATGACCGCTGGTTCGGGACTCTTGTCGTCCCATCCGCAGACGGTTCGGATGGGCCTTTGGCAACGCTGGCGGGAGCGCGGGACGCGATCCGGCGCCTGAAACACCGTCCGGGCGGGTTGTCGCAGCCGGTGACGGTGCATGTGGCCGCCGGGGTCTATGAACTGGTGGAGACGCTGCGCTTTACGCCGGAAGATTGCGGCACGGCGGAGTGTCCGATCCGCTTTGTGGCTGCAGCAGGTGCCGCACCGGTGATCAGCGGCGGACGCCGCATCACCGGCTGGCGAGAAACGCAGCACAACGGATTGCGCTGCTGGGTCGCCGAGTTGCCCGACGTGGTCACGGGGAAATGGAACTTCACCCGACTCTATGTCAACGACACGCCGCGCCAGCGGCCGCGCCTGCCGAAAACCGGCTTCCACCGCTTTACAGGACTGGCCGGTTGCGAGGATTCGGGGTTCAAATGGGGGCATGGGCCGGATCGGGCCAATTTCGCGCCGGGTGAGATTCGTCTGTGGCACAACTGGCAGGATGCGGAGATCATCAGCTATCAGCTCTGGTTCGATACGCATCACCGGATCAAGGCCATTGACGAGGCGACCGGAACCGTTCATTTCCTCGCCAATAGTCTTGGCAGCCTTAAGGATGAACGCGGCGAGTTCGCCCGCTATTTCGTTGAAAATGTCTTCGAGGCGCTCGACACGCCCGGCGAGTGGTATCTCGACCGGGTGGCGGGTCGGCTCCATTACCTGCCGCTTGCGGAGGAAAGCTTGGCGACGACAACGGTATACGCCCCGCAGTTGGAGGAGATTGTGCGCATTCAGGGGGAAGCCAACAGGCGCGTGATGCATCTCCACTTCGAGAACCTGACCTTCGCCCACCAGCATTGGGAGTTACCGTCCGATTGCACGGGCTACATCCAGGCGGCTTTTGGCGTGCCTGGCGCGATCATTCTGGAAGGCGCGGAGGCCTGTATTTTTTATGGCTGTACCATTGCCCATGTCAACGGCTACGGACTGGAGGTGCTGGCGGGCAGTACGGAGAATGTCATTGCCGCTTGCGTCGTGCACGACACCGGCGCCGGTGGCGTCAAGGTCGGGCACGAGCAATACAGCCCCCATGAGGCGGCAGTCGGCAAACCCATGACCGGTGAGTATCCGCCCATCGCCACCACGGTGGTGGACTGCACCATCCGTGACTGCGGCCACATCTTTCCCAGTGCCATCGGCATCTGGGTCGGCAACAGCGGGTGGAACCGGCTCATCCATAACCGCATTTTCAACTGCGACTACACCGGGATCTCCTGTGGCTGGATCTGGGGCTATGCGCCGTCCAGAACGGTCTGCAACCGGATTGAGTACAACCACATCCATCACATCAACCACCGCGAAATCCTGAGCGACAACGGCGGGATCTACACCCTCGGCCAACAGCCGGGTACCGTCCTGCGCGGCAATGTGATCCACGACATCTCCTGCTACGGCTACGGAGCCTGGGGTATTTATCCGGACGAGGGCAGCTCAGAGATGCGGGTCGAGCAGAACTTGGTGTGCGGAACGAAGAAGGCCGCTTACAGCACCCATTACGGGCGCGACAACCTGGTGCAGAACAACATTTTCGCCAATAGCCGGGAGGATCATCTCGGCCTCGGCAAGCATGAGTTACACCGGTCCACGGTCTTCCGTCGCAATGTTGTGCTCACTGCCAATGGCCGGATCCAGACTGGTGGGACTTGGGAGCCTGCCCATTACACGGCGTCGGACAACCTCTACTGGACGCTGGATGGCACACCATTGACTTTCCATGGACAGAGTTTGGAGACGTTACAGAAGACCGGACAGAACCTGGGCGCGGTGGTGGCCGATCCGCTGTTCCTGGATGGGGCGGGAGGCGATTTCTCGCTGCGCCCCGATTCACCCGCCCTGCAAACCGGATTCCGGCCGTTCGATTGGCGGTCGGCGGGGCCGCGCCTGTCGGCGGAGAAGCCGCTGAGTTACGAGGCCTATTCCCGGCGATTTGGCCTGACCACCCTCGATGTGCCGGTTGTGCGCACGCAGATCAGATTGATCACGCCGATGGCGGATCTGCAAAATGGCGGGTTGGCAGAATTCTCGGTCACGCTGACGAATGTCGGCCGGGCCGCGACCAGGGGCGCGGTGCGTCTTTCCGGCGGACCTAAGGGTGCGGCGGGTTCGCCCAGTGTGCGCAAAATCACCTATGCGCTTCAGCCGGGCGAGGCGATTACCGAGCATGTGACGCTGAAAGTTCGACGGGATGCGCAGGAGTTCTGGTTGGATAGCGAGCCCACCGGGAAGGACACGGTGCCGGCCCGGGCATTGGTGATGGGAACCCGCTCGTGGCAGGTTCCGCTCGTGGACGGCGTGGAAACACCGGAAACCATCCCCGCGGCCGTCAAGCGGGTGACTGCGCGCCGGATCGCCTTTGGCGAACGTACGGCCGCCGAGGTGAAGCTGGCCGCCAGCGATGCTGGCTTGCTGTTCCATGCCCGGTTCCATGAACCGACCCTGCGCCCGAATCCGGAGCAACCCTGGGCCGGGACTGGGTTTGAATTGGTCGTCTATCAGCCCATACCGGCCGATTTTCCGATTGATAAACCCCTGCCCAAAATGCAGGTCTGCCTGGTACCGCGCGCTGGCGGGGTGGGCGCTGACGGCGTGCGGGTTGATGTGGTGGCCAACAAGGCCGTGCCCGCCCCGGAGATACGTCTCTGTTCCCAGCCGGTATCCGGCGGCTGTGAACTGGCGGCCATTATTCCCTGGGCTCTTTTCGGTTTCGAACAGCGTCCAACGGAATTCCCGTTCGATCTCGTCACCGACGTGGTGGATCCCGTGACGGGCGGGATTGTGCAATTGACCGCCGGCAGGTCGGTATGGAAGGGCTGGCGCAGTCTCAAGGAACAGCTAACCATCAATGCATAGGGTTCTCATGAAACAGCCTGTAGGAGCATGAAGTATGACAGTCGGGACCAGGGAGAAGTGTTCGGTTGATGACTATAACGTGGTGTGGCACACGCCGAGCCGGGACTCCTCCGGCTCGATGCCGCTGGGCAATGGCGATGTGGCGCTGAACGTCTGGGTGGAGGAGGGGGGCGACCTGCTGTTTTATATCGCCAAGCCGGCCAACCCTTCCGGCAGGAACTGGTGTTGCGCAACGGCGAGATTCATATCACCGCTGGTAAGGGGCTGAGCATGCGTGTCTGGGTGGATGCCCACCGGCCGGTCGTTCATATTGAAAGGGAGAGCGATGTTCCGGTGCGGTGCTGTCGGGCGAGGGGATGCGGAATCTTGACGATAAAACGCTGGGGACGGTCTTACCCCGCCGGAAACTCCATCTGCAAGTGGTCTGCCACACCGCCCAGATGGCGACCCTCGACTCGTGGATCAAAGAGATCACGGGACTTCGGGGGGTAGGCAAGACGGTATTGCTCAATGAATTCATGATTCGAGCGATCCCCCTGTTTAACACAACTTGAACCACACGCACTCGCTTGGCCGGATTTCGAGCTGATAAGTGGAACTGGCACGGGTGGAGAGGATTGATTCTCGATAAACGGGGATCAGGAATAACGCGAGTAAGCAATCAAACAACAATACGAAGGTGCTGAATAGTTACTTTAAAGATGTGTGTTTGTTGCGAAGGATGTCTATTAACACCTGCATATCCTCCGGAAGGGGTGCCTTTACGGTTAAGGTCTGGCCGGAGACGGGATGCATAAAGGTCAACTGTGCGGCATGGAGCATCTGACGGAGGGGTATGGCGACAGGGAGGACGTTATGTCGAGGCCGGCCGTATTGAGGGTCGCCGATGATCGAATGTCCAAGGTGGGCCATATGAACGCGGATTTGATGGGTACGCCCGGTTTCAATATGGATGCGGAGCAACGAGGTGTTCGTGAATTTTTCCTGTGTTTCGTAATTCGTGATCGCATTACGCCCGATATCCGGTTTCGTGCACATCTTTTTCCGGTCGTGGGGATTTCTGCCAATAAGGGTCTCGGTGCGACCGGATGACGGATTCAGGTGTCCCCAGACCAGGGCCAGATATTCCTTGGTGGTCTGCCGGTGTTTGAACTGGTCGGCCAGTGCTTTCATAGCCATGTCATTTTTGGCCACGACCATGACGCCGGTGGTGTCCCGGTCGAGCCGGTGCACGATGCCCGGCCGCTTTTCCCCGCCAATACCTGCCAGGTCGGAGCAGTGTGATAGAAGGGCATTCACCAGAGTGCCTGAGGCGTGTCCGGCGGCGGGATGGACGACGAGCCCGGCGGGTTTGTTGAGAACGATCAGATCAGTATCCTCAAATAAAATATCCAGCGGGATGGCCTCCGGCTTGAGGTCGACCTCAACGGGGGCGGGAACATTGATTTGGATTTCCTGGCCCGTTATGAGGGACTGGCTGGGTTTGGTCGGTTTCCCGTTGAGGGTAATATGGCCCGATCGGATTAAGTCCTGTATGCGAGCCCGCGAAAGATCGGGCTGAACCAAACTCAACCAGGCGTCCAGCCGCTTGCCTTTGCCATCGGGAAGTACTTTCATTTTTTCCGGGTGAAGATCCACAAAATAATGCCGATCAGAATCAGGGATAGGCTGATGAGTTGGGCGACATCAAGCCCACCCGCCCGCATGCGGTCATCGCCCCGGATGAATTCCAGCAGGAAGCGGATAACGGGGTAGCTCATCAGATAGAGGGCGACCACAGAGCCATATTTAGTCCCCCGCTTATAGAGGAAATACCATGTCAAGAGGCCATACACCCCCAGGTTGAAAAAGGCCTCATAAAGTTGAACAGGGTAGTGCGAGAGTCCCCCGGTGAGGAAAGACGGGGAGGTGGCCTCACAGCCGCCGCAGCACCCATTTAGAAAACAGCCCACACGACCCAGTGCGTGACCCAGCGGGAGGGCCGTGACGGTGAAGTCGGCAAGATCCCAGACCTTGAGGTGGCGCCATTTTGAAAGAATGAAAAAGGCCAGTACGCCACCAATGAGACCCCCGTAGAAAATTAAGCCGCCTTGATCCACCCGGATGATCTCCTGAGGGGCTGCCCAAAAATAGTCAAAGTTGGAGATTACATAGGCAGCTCTGGCGCCCAAGATGCCTCCGATCATGAGCCAGAACGCCAGGTCAGAAGCCAGGGCGGTATCGCGTCGGGTCCGGTGGCCAAGCCAGTGCCAATGAAGCAGGCCTGCCATGAAGGCGAGGGCCATCATCACTCCGTACCAATAGATGGGGTGTGATCCGATATGAAAACAAATAGGATTCATGATAAATTTATGACAAATTCAATTTCAGTAGACACGTGAATTCATACTATGCAGAATGTGAATGAAAAACAATAAACGTTTGAAAAAGCCATGGCGACAAGTTTAACCGACATCATAACGGATCCGATGCACGAAACCACGTGCGTCAAGTGCCACCATTTATTGGATATTTCCGGGCTTCCGACGTTCACCCAAATTGCCTGCCCTGAATGTGGATTCGCACAAGGGGTCCCCGGCAAACTGGGCGCTTTCGTGCTAGTCGAACTGCTTGGAAAAGGTGGGATGGGGGCGGTTTATCGGGGTCATGACGTGGGGCTGAATCGGTGGGTTGCCGTCAAGGTGATGCAGTCCAGTTTCGGCGGGAACCCTGAGTTTGTGGAAACCTTCCGGCGCGAAGCGCAAGCGGCGGCCGCTCTGAACCATCCGAATATTGTCCAAATCTATTCCTTTGGTGTGGCGCATGGGCAACCCTATCTGGTTATGGAACTGCTGGAGGGTGGGCGACTGGATAACATGATTGCCAAAGGTGAGCCGCTCAATGAAGCCTTAATTCTCAAGATTGCCGCTGATGTAGCGGAAGGCTTGAATGCCGCGGCAACCATTGGCTTGATTCATGGTGACGTCAAACCTGAAAACATTCTCATGGATAGTAATGGCGTAGCCAAGGTGGTGGACTTCGGTTTGGCTCAATTTAAAGCCAAGGCGGAAGGCGGCACGGCCAAAGGAATTTGGGGAACCCCATATTACATTGCGCCGGAGAAACTCCGGGGGCATCCGGCGGATGCGCGTTCTGATATTTACAGCCTTGGTGGAACTATGTTTCACGCGCTGGCCTTGAAACCCCCGTTCGAGGGCGAAACCCCGATGGATGTGGTCAAGGCTCGCCTCAAGGATCCCGCCCCGCCCCTGCATCACTTACGTCCCGATATCACACACGAAGTTGAGACGATTGTCAGTCGGATGCTGGAGGCGGAACCCCAGAAGCGTTATCCTAATTATAATTCTTTGCTTTCCGATATCCGGCGGGTATTGGCCGCGATTGCGCCACCCGTGGAGCATGGTCCGCAAATCACGAAGAAAAGCGGGAAATTTGTGATGACCAAGAAGAAAGGGGGGGGTACCCCGGCGGTGATGACGGCGAGTACTTCAGGGGCAATTGCCCAAAGCGGAATTATGGAGCCGCTGCCCGAGGGACAGCCGAAGAAGAGCTCCCACAAGTTGAAGATCATTCTTTGGAGTGTGTTAGGGGGCGTTGCGTTGCTCGGCGCGATTGGAGGGGGGGTGGCCTACCATGTGGCTCAAACCCATAAGACTCAAGCGGCGAAGGACAAAGCGCAAGTGGCAAAGGCTTTGAAGAGTATCGAGCAGATACTAAAAGAATTTCAGCCCATTGCGGGAGACTTTTCAAATCGTGTCATCATGGCGGGAATATGGTCTTCCAATGCCCAGCACCTGGTTTCAATGGTGGCCACCGGAGCCGCCGTTCTTGGGGATGCGGCTGAATGGGCGGGCGCCAGTTCCAATGCCATGGTCTTGAGCGATTCGGTGACTAAATTTATGACTGGCACCATGGTGCGAGCGAGCACGGAGTTTAATGGCATGCTTGATGGGGTGGCCTCTCAGCGTGTGGTGGTGGTAACTGCCACGAATCCCGGTGTGGCCATGGCGGCACTTTATTCGGTCACAAATATTCCCGGGCGCGTGGTGGATCTCCATAAATCGGTGGCGGATGAAATGGCTAAAATTTCAAAGGGGGCGGAGGCGATCGAGCCTTTGATCGCCAAATTCTCAAAGGTCGTTAAAACCGCCATTTCTGATTCAACTGAGGCGGTCAGAAGAGCGGCAGAAGAAAAAGCGGCCCGGGATAAAATTGAAGCCGAACGGTTGGCGGTGGAGAAAGTGGAGGCGGCGAAACAGGCGAAAATTCAGGCTGACATGAGCGAAATTGAGGCCGCGCGGAAAGCCAGCGTTGAGTTTGTTCAGCAACATCGATTCGTGCAGGCTCTGAATAAAGTTGAGTTGGCGACAACTGGACTGCAGACACCCGAAGGAAAAGCCAAGGGAAAACAGATGGTTAAGGCCTACAAGACTCTGGTCGAACTGAAGACGGCGATTATTGATGGCATTAAAGCGAGTGTGAAGCAAAACCCTGAAACTGGATACCGGTTTGGATGGATGGGGGACAGGGATATCCTGGGCGCGGATGAGGCGAAAATCGTGACGCGCGATGCTCAATATACCTGGGAAACGGTGTCAGCCGCTCAAATGATGCGCTTTATCAAGTATTACATCGAGAAGGGGGATATGGGGCGGTATGATCAAGCCCAGCATTTCTTCGCAGTGGCACTCTATATACATGAGGCTTTCCCTGGAAATGAAAAAGCCGCGGCGCAGGGAGCCAAATATCTCAAAGATGCGATTCGTGCGCGATCCACCCTCGATGAAATGGCGAAGGCGATTCTGCCGGATATGGCCTCGAACTAAAATCGCCAGGTAGATTTTGTTTTGGACGTGAGGGGTAGATGCAGGAGTTCCGCGCGGATCCATTCGATCGGGATGGCATTTTGGGCGAGGATCGCATCGTTGAATTCTTGCTCGGTCATCTTTCCGCTCTCCACCAATTCTTTTCTCAACGACTCGAACTGGAGCCCGCCCAGCATATAAGCCGCCTGATAAAGAGGCGGGAAACCGTCACTGATAAAGCGGCGAACTTCGCTGGTGGCGCCCAGTCGTTCATGGCCCACGTGGGTGATCAGGAAATCCACCATTTCGTTAGGGGTCATCTGGCCCAGATGGAACTTAAGGGAGACCTCAATCCGGGCCGCACGGTTCAGACGCCAGAAGAGCATGCCCATCTGTTCCTCGGGTGACTGCGCCCATCCGAGGTCCCACAGGCGCCGTTCCCAATAGAGCGCCCAGCCCTCGACATAGAACGGTGTTGAGAAGAAGGCGCGAACCTGATTGTGTCGCTGAGCCTGGAATTGCTGGAGGTGATGGCCCGGAATCAGTTCGTGAGGGGTTACGTTATGAACGAAATAGCGATTGTTACCACGCATGGTCATGAGCTTGTCGTCGTGCTTCATGTCATCGCGCGCAAAGGCAACCATCATATTCTGGTTATTATAGGCTGCATAAGGAATGGTCTTCATCGCTTCGGGTGACATCATGGTGAGATGCCAGGTTTCCTCGCAGAGGGGTGGAATGGTTACCAGCTTGCGGGCTTTTACGAATGAGATGGCCTGCCGCGCGGTTTGACTAACCAATGCATCTTGTTGTCCGGGCTCAACATAGTCGGCTTTAATTTTGGCCAACGCTGCCTGCCAGTCCTCTCCCAATCCCATTTTCCCTGCAGCACGCTTCAGCTCGACTTCACACCAGTGCCGTTCTCGTTCGCCGATCTTAAGGAGTGCCTCCGCATCATAGGGAAGAATTTCGTGCCGGATGGCGTTGGCCAATTCCCCGGCTCCAATGGGCTGGCCGATCAGGGGGTCATCATCTTTTCCTTTCAGGCCGGCGACCTCTTCTTTCAGATATTTGGCATATCCCTCCAGTTGCTTGTCCGCTTCCTCGTAAGGGGTTTTAAGCCACCATGAGAAATTGGGCTGGTAGCCGTTATAGAAACTAAACCATCTTTTCAGGATTCCCCGGAGTTGGTCAACTGATGCGGCGGCGCGCTGGGCCTCTGCAGGAGACACCCTCAAGGGGGGGGGAATCGTTGAGGGAGGAGATGAGACCAGGTTGGTGGCGGATATGAGGACATTGGTTTTCAAGCCCTGTTCAATGCGTTCTTTAAGCGTTTTAAGCGTCAGGGAGAGTTCGGTGATTTGGGAGGCGGCGGTCTGTCCGACAATTGGGGTTCCCTGCCACCGGGCCTGCTCCAAGGTGTAAATAAGGCTGCGGAATGATAGAAGGGGATCAAGTTCGGCCCAGCGTTTCTTTTCTTGAGCTAGGGCGTTCAGGGAACGGTCCAGGTCATTTTGCATCAGCAGGTAATCGATTTTACTGGACTGGGGGAGTTTCTCGAAGTTCACAGAGTCGAGACGGCTCAGCCAGTTGGAGTAAAGAACCCCCAGGCGTTCGAATCGTATGGGGGCACCCGGGAGATCATAATAGTTGGTAACATCACCTTGATCGGCGGCATAGCCGCGAATCAGGGAGGAGAACTCTAGTGAGTCGTTTGAATAGACGGTTGGGGTTGCGCCGAGAACAAGAGCAACGGTACTGGTTACCACCAATGAATGAAGCATGTTCATAGTGCCGTTAGTCTTGCCGCTCCGGGCACAGGCGTCGAGCCTAAAATAGCAGGGCAGACGCATCTAAATTGTAGGATTTCTGGCCATTTTGGCTCAATCTGACGACGGAAATTTGGAGTGCGGCGGCTTGACCTGCTTTCACAAGGCCTGGCTTGACAGGCCGACAACACGGCGCGTCAAGCCGCGCCGAAGAAAAGCGGCGTCAAGCCCTGCGCTCCAAAAAATACCTATTCACCTGAGTATTTGAGCCAGAAACGCCAGATTAAAGGAAAATTTGATGCGTCTGCCCTGCCTAAAATAGGTGATCCCCATGCTTGACTTTGTAATGATAACTCAGTCATAAGTTAGTTAAGCGAGGTTGCTAGCAGGCGATCAGCGGGAGTGAGAAAGGATTGTATTTATATGGCTATTCCGATTCTTGACCCCAGTTCGGAAGGAGTTCAATTGCTTGAACTGACGAAGCTTGCGGCCATGATGGCTGGAGCGGTCTCGGGTGCGCTTGTGGCATGGCTTTCCCGGCAGAACATCCTTCTTGCTCTCTACGCATTTCTCCTTGGCATCATGGGTGGGTTGACGATTGGAACCGGCATGGGGAATTTATTCTTTGTTGCTCATGACGGTGTTGAGTCCATTGTCAAAGTCGGGTGTTGTTCTGTTCTGCCGGGAATAGGCGCGGGGATTGCTGGCGCCCTTCCAACGGCCTTTCTGATATCCATTCTCATTGGTTTTATGGCGCTTCGGCATCTCAAGCCTCGCCCGCCACGGATCCGGACGGTGCTGCAAGGGTTCATTGCGGGTGCCGTGATGGGCATCCTGACTGCCGGCATTCTGGCGGTGGTGTAAACGTCGCGATGCCGTTGGATTCTGCCCCCTTTCCTTTGAATTCTGCCTTCTGAATTTTCGCAGAAGATTCTTGCTTGCAGCAGGGCTTTCCAGTACATTTCAAAGCTTATGTGACCACCCTTTTGGGTGGCCTGTTTCTGACCTGTAAAACGGGTGTTCCTTGAACCTCGTAAGTTATTCCAGGAGAATGAGTTCTTACTATGGCTGAACAACAAAAAAAGACCGGGGCCTACGATGCCTCCCATATCACTGTTTTAGAGGGCATGCAGGCCGTTCGAAAACGGCCGGCAATGTACATAGGTGACACTTCGGTCCGCGGTTTGCATCACCTGGTTTATGAGGTGGTTGATAACTCCATTGATGAGGCGTTGGCCGGGTATTGTACGAATGTTCAGGTTCGGTTGAATGCGGACGGTTCCTGCACGATTAATGACAATGGTCGTGGAATTCCGGTAGATATGCATCCGACGGAGAAACGACCGGCGGTGGAAGTGGCCCTGACGGTTCTGCATGCCGGTGGTAAGTTTGATAACGACAGCTACAAGGTCTCCGGTGGTTTGCACGGGGTAGGCGTATCCTGCGTCAACGCACTGAGCGAGTGGCTGGAAGTGGAAGTGCGGCGTGATGGGCAGATCTATCATCAGCGCTATGAGCGCGGGGTGCCGGTTTCGAAGTTGGAAACCATTGGCAAGACGCGTGGCACGGGCACGAAGATCACGTTTCTGCCGGATACTCAGATATTTACCGCATCTATCAAGTTTGAATGGGATATTTTAGCGAACCGTCTGCGTGAGTTGGCGTTTTTGAATGGCGGGATTGAAATTCACTTCTCCCAGGAAGAACCTGCGCGGGAGGAGATGTTCAAATTCAAAGGTGGCGTGGTGGAATTTGTTGAGTATTTGAACCGCAGCAAAGTGGCGATTCACCCCAAGGTTATTTCCTTTGTCAAAGAGAAGGATAAAATTGAGGTGGAGATTGCGTTCCAGTATACCGACACCTATACCGAGACGATGCTATGCTTTGCCAATAACATCAATACCATTGAGGGCGGCACGCATCTAAGCGGCTTCCGTTCGGCGTTGACGCGTACCGTCAACGCCTACGCCAAGGCTAATAAGCTGATCAAAGAGGACAAGGAAAACTTGTCGGGTGATGATATCCGCGAAGGCATGACGGCGGTGATCAGTGTCAAGTTGCCTGGTCCGCAGTTTGAAGGACAGACCAAAACCAAGTTGGGTAACAGTGAGGTCGAAGGGATTGTGGCGTCAGTGGTGAATGACGAACTGGCGTCCTATCTTGAAGAGCATCCCCCTGTGGCGAGGCGGATCATTGAAAAGGCGCTTCTGTCGGCTCGTGCCAGGGATGCGGCCCGTAAGGCCCGTGACTTGACCCGTCGTAAAGGCGCACTGGACTCTGCCGCGTTGCCTGGCAAGCTGGCCGACTGTTCCGAGCGTGATCCCGCCTTGTGCGAGTTGTACCTGGTTGAGGGTGATAGTGCCGGTGGTTCGGCCAAACAGGGCCGAAATCGTGAATTCCAGGCTATTCTTCCCCTGCGCGGTAAAGTGCTGAACGTGGAGAAGGCGCGGCTGGATAAGATCCTGAATAACAACGAAATCCGGACCATGGTGACCGCCATTGGCGCGGGGATCGGGCAGGATGAATTTGATGTCACCAAGGTGCGGTATCACAAGATCATTATCATGACCGATGCTGACGTTGACGGGTCGCACATCCGGACCCTGTTACTGACATTCTTCTATCGTCAGATGCCAAAGCTGATCGAAAGTGGCTATGTATATCTGGCCCAGCCGCCCCTGTACAAGGTGAGCCGCAAAAAGCGCGAGGAGTACATTGATACCGATGAGACCCTGACCCGCAAATTGCTGGAGTTAGGTGCTGAGGATATGACGCTCAAGGTCAATCGCAATAAAACGCTTGAGACCAATGAGTTGATGGCGTTGCTGGAGTTGTTGCTGCAGACGGAGCAGGCGTCGAAGAGTCTGGCGCGCAAGGGAATTAAGTTTGAGGATTATCTAGCCAAGCGCAGCAAACTGGGTGTCTTTCCCCGCTATTACGTGACCATAGGTAAGGGTGAGACAGCCGAGCATCATTTTGTGACGACGGATGAAGAGCTAAAAACCCTGCGTGAAGAGGTGGAGCGGAAGTTGGGCGAGCAACTCGAAATTTTTTCCGAAAACGGCCATTCTGCGCCAGCCCAGGGCAGTTCGGCCTTCCGTATCCAGGAGCTGTATGTGGCCAATTCCCTGGCCAAGGTGATGGGCGCCATAGAGAAGAAAGGCTTTTCCATGGAGCAGTTCAGTCTGCAGGAAAAGCCGCTTTTTACGCTGAAAGATTCGGACGATGTGGAAACCCCGGTCGTCTCGCTGCCGAATCTATTGGAAGTGATCCGTGAGTTCGGGCGCAAAGGGCTCTCCATCCAGCGTTATAAAGGTTTGGGAGAAATGAATCCTGAGCAGCTTTATGAAACCACCATGAATCCTGATAAGCGGAGATTGCTCAAGGTGGTGCAGGAGGATGCCGTGAAGGCCGACGAAATCTTTACCATTCTGATGGGGGATGAAGTTGAGCCACGCCGTAAATTTATTGAGGACAATGCCCTGAACGTTCAGAATTTGGATATCTAAGTATGTACACACGAAACGAAGTTTTGGCCAATATCAACATCGAAGACGAGATGCAGCGCTCGTATATTGACTACTCCATGAGTGTCATTATCGGACGCGCCCTGCCGGATGCCCGGGACGGAATGAAGCCCGGTGCGCGACGCATTCTTTTCGCCATGCGGAATCTCGGGTTGTTGCACAATCGCCCCTATAAGAAATGTGCGTACGTCGTTGGTGAAGTGCTGGGTAAATACCACCCGCACGGGGATTCCTCGGTGTATGACACCCTGGTTCGTATGGCTCAGTATTTTGCCATGCGCTATATGCTGGTGGATGGGCAGGGTAACTTCGGTAGTATCGACGGTGATAATGCCGCCGCCTACCGGTATACCGAGTCACGTCTGACGAGCATGGCGGAAGAGATGCTTGCGGATATCGACAAGAATACGGTGGATATGGTGCCGAACTACAATGGCGATCTCATGGAACCATCCGTGCTACCCGCCCGCGTCCCCAATCTGCTCCTGAATGGGAGCACGGGTATTGCCGTTGGTATGGCCACCAACATCCCCCCCCACAATCTGGGCGAACTGGTGGATGCGCTGGTGCATTTGATCGAAAACGAGAATGCCTCGGTGGATGACTTGATGAAGTATGTCAAGGGGCCCGACTTCCCCACGGGGGGCATCATTTGCGGGCTGAAGCCCATAGCGGACATGTATCGTACCGGGCGCGGCCTTCTGAAGGTTCGTGGCCGGGCTGGCATTGAGGAAGGCAAACAGGGCAAAGAAAGTATCATCATCACTGAGATTCCCTATGCCGTCAACAAGGCCACCCTGATCACCAATATCGCGTATCTGGTTCAGGAGAAGAAAATTGAAGGCATCTCTGATCTGCGGGATGAGTCCAACAAGGATGGCATCCGCATCGTCATTGAGTTGAAGCGCGGGGTGGTTGCCCGGGTGGTGTTGAACAACCTCTACAAGCATACCCAGCTTCAGACGACCTTTGGCGCCATCATGTTGGCGATCGATCAGGGACGGCCCAAAGTCATGACGCTCAAGGAAATGTTGGAAGCTTATCTGGATCACCGGTATGACGTGATCCGCCGCCGCACCCAGTTTGAACTTGATAAGGCCGAGGCCCGTGCTCACATCCTGGAGGGATTGAAGATCGCGTTGGATAATCTGGATGCCGTGGTGAAGATCATCCGTGCGGCGAAGGATCGTGATCAGGCGCGGTCGCAGTTAATGTCAAAATTCGGGCTGAGCGAAATCCAGTCGAACGCGATTCTTGATATGCGACTCTATCAGCTGACCGGTTTGGAACGGGATAAGCTGGAGGCCGAATACCTGGAACTCATCAAGCTGATCACCTATCTCCGTGATCTGCTTGCCAGTCGCGAGAAATTGTTCGGAATCATCAAGGCCGATTTGCTTGAGGTTCGGAAGCAATACGCAGATGAGCGCATGACCAGTCTGGTCCCGGATGAAGGTGAAGTGAATATTGAGGATCTGATCGCCGATCGCGGTTATGTGATCACCATCAGTCACACCGGCTACATCAAGCGCACGGCGGTGAGCACCTATAAGGCTCAGCGGCGCGGAGGTAAAGGCGTGGCTGGCATGGATACTAAGGAGGAGGACTATGTCCAGCACCTCTTTGTGGCCAATACGCACGATTACATTCTGTTCTTTACGCCCACGGGCCGGCTGTATTGGGAGAAGGTTTACGAGGTGCCTGAGGCGAACCGTAATTCCCGTGGCAAGGCCTTGGTCAACATGCTCAATGTCCAAAGCGGTGACAGTATCGCTTCGATGATCAAGGTGCGTGAGTTTACCGAGAATCAGTTTGTGGTGTTCGCCACCGCAAAAGGTGTGGTCAAGAAGACCAATCTGGCCGCTTTCAGCAACCCTCGTAGTGCCGGTATTATTGCCATCGCGATTGATGAGGGGGATCGGCTGATCGGAGTCAAGCAGACCGATGGCCATACCGATGTCGTGCTGACAACGCATAACGGGATGAGTATTCGCTTCAATGAAAGCGAATTGCGTGATCAGGGTCGTGATACACGCGGTGTGTGTGGAATTTCCCTGGATGACGATGACAAGGTCGAGAGCCTTGAGATTGTAGATCCGCGCGCCACCTTCCTGGTGTGCACCGAGAACGGTTACGGGAAACGTACCGGATTTGATGAATATCGGGTTCAGCACCGTGGTGGACGCGGATTGATGACCATCCGCACCTCGGACCGCAATGGAGCCATCGTGGGTGCGCATGCTGTTCAGGAGGGCGATGCCCTGATGCTGATCACCGCGCAAGGCCAGATGATCCGGATGCCGGTGGCGGATGTCCGTGTGATCAGTCGTGTCACCCAGGGGGTTCGCCTGATCAATTTGGATGAAGGCGATAAACTGGTGGCGGCAACGACCGTTGAGCCTGAGGATGATGAGGTCGTGGCGGCGAGTCCTGAAGGGGCAGAGCCGAAGAAGGGTGAATAACAGGGGCGCTCATTACAGCGTATCCACGGGACTGATTACGCCCATCGGTCCCTTGTTGAGCACGTGGGTGTAGATCATCGTTGTTTCCACCTGTAGATGGGTTGCAAAAGAATGGCGGAAGCAGTGCGGGGTGAACCGGATCGTCAAGCCGGCCTCCCGAAGTGCCGAGACGTACCCGTCTGGCCACTTAGGATTGGTGTTTAAAGGAGGGGCAGGGACTGTCCCTGGAACGTGCTCCCTGGAACGTGACCAAGGCCAACTGCGGATGACAATCACGCTTCCCGATTCCGCAGCCCTAAGCACCATGGCCGAATCCCTGGCGCGCCTTGTTACATTTGCGGGATCGTAAGGATCAGGATGGGTCTCTTTTTCAGGAAAATGGATATTTTATCTTGAGAGTTCTGGCTGATGATGTAGGTAAGAGACTTGATAATATTCTGGACGTCATCGTGCGTACATTGACCCATTGCCAAAGAACGAATAAGTTCCTTAAATAATAGAAAGTCTGTAAAGTAAAAATTAAGTGTTAAACATAATCGTTTCAGCCATGCATAAAAATAAACTACATTTATTAGGAAAGTTGCCTAAAACAAAGCCGAACTCAAAGGGCATGGTAAAAAAGACTCTCGTCAAGGAGGGGTGGGGTGAATATGGGCATCCTTCCGGAGCCCCCAAGTTTATTTCACTTTTCAGCGGTGCTATGGGGCTTGATTTAGGTTTGGAATCCGCAGGATTTGAATGTGTCGGTTGCTTGGAATTGGATAAGCGTGCGTGCCAGACGATTAGACGGAATCGGCCAAATATACCGGTGTTAGAGGATGATATCCGGAATTGGAATCAGGGTAGTGCCCTGCTGAAGAAGTTTGGATTAGAAGGGAAAGATGTTGCCTTAATTGTGGGTGGCCCGCCTTGTCCGTCTTTCAGCACTGCGGGGAAGCGCCAAGCGTTCAATGATCCGCGCGGGCAAGTTATGTTTGATTTCCTGAAGGTGGTTAATGAGATCAGGCCTCCTTTTTTTGTCATGGAGAATGTTCGGGGGATTTTATCTGCCGCCATTGACCATGTTCCCCTTAGCGAGCGAGACGATAAGGTTGACTTTGACGGAAAGGGCTCCGTCTTGGCGTTATTGAACACTAAGTTTGCTGAAATGGGTTATACCGTGACAGCACAACTTGTTAATGCCGCTAATTACGGGACACCTCAAAAACGAGAACGAGTGGTGTTTATTGGTAGCAGGGATGGGCTTCAAATCCCGATGCCAGTCGGTGCGTATAGCCCATCAGAAGGACTGTTCCAGCGCCGGTGGCGAACCTTAGGGGATGCGCTGGAGGGGCTTGTGGATCCTGAGCCGGAGTTCATTCCTTTCTCAAAGAACCGAGCCAAATTTTTGTCCCTATTGCAGGAGGGGGAAAACTGGCGTTCGCTCCCCCCTGAGATGCAGGAAGAAGCTTTGGGCGGCGCATATAGTTCAACGGGAGGACGTGTGGGTTTCTTTCGTAGATTGTCGTTTTCCAAGCCGAGTCCAACCGTTCCAACCAGTCCTATTCAAAAGAGTACCTGCCTGTGTCATCCCACTGAATTACGGTCATTGTCGGTAAAGGAATATGCTCGGGTTCAGCAGTTCCCTGACAACTGGATTTTTGAGGGAAGCCTTGTGGATAGGTATCGTCAGATTGGTAACGCTGTTCCTGTTGGACTCGGATATGTGATCGGAACGACGATCTTCAACTATTTGAAAAATTTGGAAAAAAATTTATGACGATGTCAAAAACTACGCTTGAGAAGCTCGTTGTAAAATGTCTCGACGATTTCTACGGTCGACGGATAGGGAAACTGAGCGGCCTGAAATTGAAAGACACTTTGAAACGTAAAAATCCTTATCTTTTTCGGGCAGTTGGAACACAGACTGCGTCCGAAATTGTTGAGCAACTCCTGACGGCGTACATGTCTTCCTCGGATGAAGGAATATTTGGTGATGCTTTTTTTGAGCCTTTGGCCAAAGCTGTTTCAGGAGGAGTTTCATCACCATCGGAAGGGGTAGATGTTGCGATTGAAACATCCGATTCCTATACAGCCATTGCGGTCAAATCCGGGCCATCGGTTTTTAATGCCCAAAGTAAGCGGCGACAAAATCAGGATTTTCAGGCATTGCAAAAGCGCATGTTGAAATTGCAGAAGCATTTTGAGGCTCTGGTCGGTTATTGCTATGGCAACAAGAAAACCAAGACCGAAGCAGGGAAATGGGTGTTTCAGGAATTGGCTGGTCAGGAATTCTGGAGCCGCCTAACCGGAGATAATGATTTTTACATGAAGCTCATTGATGCCATGAAGGGACGTCCGGAAATCCATCGGCAAAAGTTTGAAGAGGAATGGAGCAAAGCGGTGAACCGTTTCACCGGTGAATTTATTGAAGTATATTGCGGAAAAGACGGCGCCATCGATTGGCATGCACTTGTTGAATTTAACAGCGGGAAACGTTGACGATAAATGAAGGTATGTCGGGCGGGATGGGTCATGGTTCTGATGCTTTATTAGGATGAATACCCTGCCCATATTTGAGATTGAACCTGCGTTGGTGAAGGCCTGTGCCGGAAGCCACACCCGGCTTGTCATTCAGGCCCCTACCGGGTCAGGTAAATCCACCCAGATTCCACAAGTGCTGCTGGATCGCGGGCTTATTCCTGAAGGAAAACAGGTCGTTATTCTTCAACCCCGGCGATTGGCGGCCAGGTTATTGGCAACGCGTGTTGCGGCAGAGCGGCAATCCCAAATCGGACGGGAAGTGGGCTATCAGGTTCGTTTTGAAAATCGAATCAGTACCGATACACGGATCGTTTTTGTAACGGAAGGAATTCTTCTGCGGCGGTTGATCAGTGATCCGCAACTCTCCGGGGTGGGCACGATCATCTTTGACGAATTCCATGAGCGGCATTTGTTTGGCGATATCACCCTGGCTCGCGCCTTTCAGTTGCAGAAGACCCTGCGCCCGGATCTCCGGCTGATCGTCATGTCGGCGACCCTGGATAAAGCGACCCTTGAACCGTATCTCGCTCCTTGCACGGTCTTACGCTCTGAAGGCCGCATGTATCCTGTCAGGATCGAGTACCTGCCCAAGCCGGTGGATAATGCACGGGTTCCGATCTGGGAAACGGCGGCATCGGAAACGGCACGCTTACTTGTTCAGGAGCGGGAAGGGGATGTTCTGGTCTTTATGCCCGGCTCCTACGAGATTCATCGGACCATTCAGGCATTGAACCTGCGGCCGGAAACGCGGGGCTGTTCCATTTGTCCCCTGCACGGTGAATTGGCGCCGCGGGATCAGGATGCCGCTGTCGCGCCTGGCGAGCGCCGGAAAATTATTGTCTCCACCAACGTGGCAGAAACGTCGTTGACGATTGAAGGCGTGAGGTTAGTGGTGGATGGTGGCCTGGCCCGCGTCTCCCGATTCGATCCCTATCGCGGCATCGATACGTTGTGGATTGAAAAAATAAGTCAGGCTTCGGCCGATCAACGTGCCGGGCGTGCCGGCCGTATGGCTCCCGGAGTCTGTGTGCGGCTTTGGACGGAGCGTGAGCATTGCGAGCGTCCACCCCGTGAGATTCCTGAGATCCGTCGTGTAGATCTGGCGGAAACTCTTCTGATGTTGAAGGCCTCGGGTTGCCCAGATGCCAGAACGTTCCCCTGGTTTGAGCCGCCGGAAGACCGGACTCTGACGCGTGCGGAGACGCTGTTGCGTGACTTGGGCGCCGCGGATGAGAAGACAGGTAATATCACGGAGGTGGGACGGGGCATGCTGGCCTTCCCGCTTCATCCCCGGTATGCCCGCATGCTGATGGCGGCGGAGGATGTGGGGCGGGTCCGGACGGTGGCCTTGATCGCGGCAATGACGCAGGAGCGCGGTCTCTTAGTCAAGCGCACAGACTCCCAGGTTGAAGAGCAGCGCGACCGCCAGCTGGGTGATGAAGTGTTATCCGATTTCTTTCAGCTGATGCGGGCCTGGAGTGAGGCGGAAGCCCATGATTACAATGTGGACTACTGCCGGAGCCTTGGCATTCACGCCGGAGTGGCGCGCCAGGCGGGGCGGCTCTATGAGATGTTCTGCCGGATCGCGGAGGGGCAGGGACTGTCCCTGGAACGTGAGATTGTGGCTGATGACGATGTCCGCCGCTGTGTACTGGCCGGGTTTGCCGATCAGGTGGCACGTCGTTTGGATGGCGGTACCCTGCGCTGCGAACTGGTGCATGGTCGACGTGGGGTCTTGGAGCGCGCGAGTGTGGTCCGAAAAAGTGCTTTTGTGGTGGCGGCGGAAGTGCGTGAGGTCGAAAGTGGATTTACCAAGAAGCCTGCCCCGGTTGGTGCCAAGGGCGATATGGATGTACTGCTCTCGTTGGTGACGGCGATTGAGCCTGAATGGCTGGAAGAGTTATTCCCGGGATCCGTGCGGGAGGAGACTCAGGTGCGGTTTGATGACTCCCGACGTGTCATAGGAGAACGGGGCCGTTTTTATCACGACCTGGTTCTTGAAATGAAGCGCGGCGGAAATCCACCGGAAGGGGATGCGGCCAGTCTGCTGGCAGATGAGGTTCAGGCGGGCCGTTGTACCTTGAAACACTGGACCGAGGATGTTGATCAGTGGCTGCTGCGGGTGAACCTGTTGCGGAAATGGTGCCCGGAACTGGATGTGCCGGAGATCACGGCGGAAGATCGACGCCTGATGATTGAAGAGATTTGCATGGGCGCATTCAGTGTGAAGGAAGTGAAGGAACGCCCCGTTTTTCCGGTGGTGAAAAACTGGTTGGATGGGCGCAAGCAATCGGTGCTCGATAAGCAGGTGCCCGAGCGCTTGGACCTCCCGGGTGGTCGGAAAGTGAAAGTCGTCTATTCCGAGACCAATCCCCCGACGATTGCGGCCCGGATCCAGGACCTTTACGGGGTGGACGAAAGTATCCGCATCGCCATGGGGCGCCAGTTAGTGACCATCCAAGTACTGGCTCCCAATTACCGCCCTGTGCAGGTTACCTCGGATTTGACCACCTTCTGGCGCGAGGGCTATCCGAAAGCGAAGAAGGAACTCCAGCGCAAATACCCGAAACACAAATGGGTCTGAGCCATCCGTTTTAAGAGTTTTGACAGAATTAACAAAATGACAGAATGAGGAGATGAAAATGGGGTAAGACATCGTGCAAAACCTGTTTAGCATTGGTTATTCTGTAAATCCATTGAGTCCCCTGCATCCTCGGGTGGATGCCCCAAAAGAGGTGTCACCGCCAGTCGGACCAGACTGAAAAGCCGATGTCCCGCCTTGACTTGACCTGATTCGGTGGTAGCGTCAGGGGCTGTTATGAAGGAACATCAACTGTCATCACCGGGTACCACGCCAGCCATAGTCGAGGCGTTTATCAAACGCTGGGAAAAATCAGGCGCTGCCGAGCGGGCCAATTATCAGTTATTTCTCTCCGAACTCTGTGATGTCATTGGAGTGCCACGCCCGGAGCCCGCCGGGGCTGACGACAGTCAGAACAACTATGTTTTTGAGCGGACTGTGGTCTTCCAGCATGGCGACGGCAACACCAGTACCGGCCGGATAGATCTCTATAAACGGGTATGTTTTGTCCTTGAGGCCAAACAAGGCGCTAATGTCCCGGATCCTGATGAGGCTTTGTCTGAGGCCGCCCGAGAACTGAAACGTAAACTCAAAGCGGGAACCGCCCGGCGTGGGACCGCCGCCTGGGACGATGCCATGCTCCGCGCCAGAGGCCAGGCCGAACAATATAGCCGCGCGCTCTCTGCATCAGAAGGCCGCCCGCCCTTTTTAATTGTGGTAGATGTGGGCCACTCCATTGAGCTCTATTCAGAGTTCTCCTGCACAGGCGGAACCTATATCCCTTTCCCCGCGCCCGGCAGTCACCGGATCTTCCTTCGCGATTTGGAACGGCCGGATATCCAGGAAAGACTCCGCCTGGTCTGGACGACTCCTCATGATCTGGATCCCAGCCGTCGCAGCGCCAGGGTTACCCGTGAAATCGCGGCCAGCCTAGCTCGGTTAGCGGTGTTGCTTGAGAAAGACGGTCATAATCCCCATGTCGTGGCTTCCTTCCTGATGCGCGGCCTGTTCACCATGTTCGCGGAGGATGTCGGACTACTGGCCCGGAACAGTTTCTCCAATCTCCTGCTGAGTTTACGCGATAAGCCGCAGGATTTTGTCCCCGTTGTGGAAGAACTTTGGGGGCGCATGGATCGCGGCGGATACTCCATTAGCCTGCGTATGCCAGTTCTGCAATTCAACGGCGGTCTTTTTGAAAGCGCCACCGCTTTGCCCCTCAGCAAGGATCAACTACAACTTTTGATAGAAGCATCTCAGTGCGACTGGCGTGATGTCGAACCCGCTATCTTTGGCACGCTGCTTGAGCGAGCGCTGGCCCCGGAGGAGCGGCATAAACTGGGCGCCCATTATACGCCCCGTGCCTATGTTGAACGTCTGGTGCTACCCACGATAGTCGAGCCCATCCGGGCGGAATGGGAGATTGCACGTGCGGCGGCGGTAACGCTGGCCAACAAAGGTGAAATCAAAAAGGCGGCGGGAGGTCTCAAGGCATTCCATCGACGGCTATGTCATACCCGGGTTCTCGATCCCGCTTGCGGAAGTGGCAACTTCTTGTATGTCACTCTTGAACACCTCAAGCGGATTGAGGGCGAAGTCTTGGACACTCTTAACATCATGGGCGAGCATCAGGCGGTATTGGAGATGGCCGGAGAGACGGTGGGGCCGCATCAATTCCTGGGGCTTGAGATCAATCCCAGGGCTGCGGCCATTGCCGAACTGGTGCTCTGGATCGGCACGCTTCAGTGGCATTTCAGGAACCGGGGCAACGTCAATCCGCCCCAGCCGATCATTCGTAACTTTCACAACATCGAGTGCCGGGACGCCCTGATTGAATACGATAAGGTCGAGCCAGTGCTGGACGATCAAGGCCAGCCCGTTACCCGCTGGGATGGCCGTACCACCAAGACCCATCCGGTCACTGGTCGGGAAATCCCGGACGAGACCTTCCGTGTTCCAACGATGCGCTACATCAATCCCCGTCCGGCGGTATGGCCGGACGCCGATTATGTGGTCGGGAATCCGCCATTTATTGGCCCCGCCCTGATGCGGCAGTCACTGGGCGACGGCTACACAGAGACGGTAAGGGAGGCCCATTCCGATATGGGCGAATCCAGCGACTTTGTTATGTACTGGTGGAATCACGCCGCTAAATTGACGCGCCAAGGGGAGATTCGGCGATTCGGGTTTATTACAACCAATAGTCTCCGTCAGACCTTTAGTCGTCGGGTACTGGAAACGCATCTTGCAGCCAATCCGCCATTATCCATTCTGTTTGCCATTCCAGATCATCCTTGGGTCGATGTCGTTGATGGCGCAGCCGTACGTATCGCAATGACCGTTGCTACCTCCGGGAGTCATGATGGGTTATTGAGTCAGGCCATTTCTGAAAAAGAAACTGAAGGAGATGGCTTCGAGGTGGAATTTGTGAGCATCCGGGGGCGGATTAACCCAGATCTTACTATTGGTGCTGATGTGGCAGGTACAGTGGAGTTGGTTGCTAACGAAAAGTTGTGTTATCGCGGCGTTCAAATTATCGGAGATGGTTTTATCGTTACTCGAGATGAAGCTAAAATACTTGGCTTGGGAAGTACTAAAGGGCTCGAAAATTATATCCGCGAATATCGTAACGGGCGCGATCTGACTGCGCGGCCCCGAGGGGTTATGGTGATTGACCTTTTTGGTCTTAATGAGAATGATCTGCGTATAAAATTTCCTACGGTGTATCAATGGGTCTTGGAACGAGTGAAGCCAGAGAGGGATCAGAATAATAGAAAAGGTTACAGGGAGAAATGGTGGATATTTGGTGAGGCACGGGGCGAAATGCGTCCGGCATTATCGGGCATGCAAAGATATATTGCTACAGTTGAAACCTCCAAACATCGTTTCTTTGTGCTTCTCGATAATACAATTATGCCGGATAACATGTTGGTGAACATAGCCCTGGATGACGCCTATGTCCTTGGCGTTCTTAGCAGTCGGCTTCATGTATGTTGGGCCTTAGCAACAGGAGGTATATTGGGGCCAACACCGCGCTATAACAAAACCCGCTGTTTCGAGACCTTCCCATTCCCTGTCGCGACTGAAACGCAGAAAGTGCGAATCCGGGACTTGGCCGAACAACTTGATGCCCACCGTAAGCGCCAGCAAGCCGAACACCAGGATCTCACCATGACCGGCATGTACAATGTACTCGAAAAACTCCGTGATAATACTCCGCTAACCACCGCCGAACGCAAGATCCACGAGCAAGGCCTGGTCTCGGTTCTCAAGCAACTCCACGACGATCTTGATGCCGCAGTATTTGACGCCTATGGCTGGCCCGCCACCCTCACCGATCAGCAGATCTTAGAAAAGCTGGTGGCCCTCAATGTTGAACGCGCCACCGAAGAAGCCAAAGGCACCATCCGTTGGTTACGTCCCGAATACCAATGCCGCGGCGAGAAAGCGCAGCAGACTGAATTAGCCGTAGGCCATTCTTCCCCGAAGGTGGCAACGGTAGATAAGAAGACGTCAAAGCCGAAACCCCTTGCCTGGCCCAAAGACCTGTCTGAACAAGTCCGTCTCCTCCGCGAACTCCTCGCCACCCAGTCCGCCCCCGTCACTGCCAAAACCCTTGCAAAATTCTTCACCCGCGCCCGGGTGGAGAAGATTGAAGAACTGCTGCAGGCCCTAGTCACGTTGGGGCAGGCAAGGGTGGTGGGTGAGGGGAAGTATTTGGCGGGGTGATGATTTTGTTATTAACTTATTTAATAGTTAAATGTTATTTATATACTTATCATTGTATAACAAAAAGCTTGCTCGGTCTTTCCGCAAAGCATACCATTATGTGCGGTAAAAGTGGCTGTTGTGATCTGAATCAGTTGGAAATATGAGATCACGTGGTGTGCGGTGGGAAAACAGGTTAGCGCGAATTCAATCATGAGAAATGCGGGAACAATGAAGCTGAAGAATGAACTCCAGAACTATGGCCTTACCAGCCATAGCATCAGGATATTTGGTGATTCTGCATCCCCCGAAATGCTGGACTATCTGGACTTGGTTGAACCGCGCAAAATTGGTGGCACGCAGGAGCTGTTCCCGAATGGTGTGGCGGAGAGTCAGGGGCACCCCCTGCTGTTTTTCGTCAACGAAAGTCGGCTTTCACAAACTCCCGGCGAAAAGGATGAGAAGTTGGGTCATCTTCGACGCATGCTTGCGTGCCGTGGCGACCGCGCATATCTCGCTCGTGTTCGTCCTGGTGAACTCCTGGTCACTGCTGTTAGCCTCTCTGACCGTCCTCCTGAATGGAAGCTTTATCGCGCTGGCACGGGTGAGGCACTGACGTTTTTCTCCCGGCTGGCGCTGGGCAACTTCGATGGCGAGGGTGAACCGGATGACGCGGATTTTGTTTTCAAGGAGATGTTTACCCTCCTCGATCAGGGCGCCGATCGGCTTGCCCGCATTCTGGGCCGGGCCAACGTCTTGTCGCTCATAGGTCGTGCGTTGTTCTTTCGTTTTCTTTGCGACCGACATATCGTTACTGAGCGCGACGTCAATTGCATAGCTCCGAAGGCAAATGGACTATTGGCGTGTTTTGATAATGCCGAGAACGCGTACGCCACTAGCCAATGGTTAGACCGCACATTTAATGGCGACTTCTTGCCACTCAAAGATGGCGGGAATCAATCCTTCTTCAATAGCATTGCGGAACGGTACAGAATAGCGTTTAGCCATCTCAGCGCCATTGTTCGTGGATTGGAACCGGTGGGAGCTGAGGACTACCAGACTAAGATGAAGTTCAAGTGGAGCGATTTCGATTTCGCTCACATTCCCGTAGGACTACTGAGTCAAGTATACGAAGCATTTTGTTGGAAATGGGAACATCGCAGCGCGAAGGAAACAAGTGTCCACTACACACCTCGGAGGATTGCTGCCACACTGGTAGACGAGGCTTTCGATGGTCTGTCAAAGGCGCATATGGCACGTATGCTCGATCCTGCCTGTGGTGCGGGCGTGTTCTTAGTGCTGGCCTTCCGTCGCCTCTATCGCGAACGATGGATTTCGACAGGCCAACGTCCCGACACCAAGGCGATCCGTGTAATTCTGGAAAAACAGCTTTGTGGATTCGATATTAGCGACTCTGCCTTGAGACTCTCTGCTCTTAGCCTCTACCTCACGGCCATCGAACTGGATCCAGAGCCGATTCCACCGGAGAAGTTGCGGTTCAAAGTACTGAACGACCTTGTGCTGTTTAACCACCGCCGCCCGGAAATTGATCCGGATGATGGGCCAGCCATCGGTAGTCTTGGGAAGCATATCGGTACCCAATTCGACGGGCAGTTCGATCTTGTGCTCAGTAATCCGCCATGGACCAGCCTCCCGAAGCAGGAGAAAAAGCTGGCAGCCGAACTTACTCTTGTCAGTCGGGAAGTCATTGAGCGAAAGGGAAATACCGAACTCGCACACGATTACCAGAACCCGGATTTCGCACCAGATTTACCATTTCTTTGGAGATCCACTGAGTGGTGCAAGGCAGGCGGGCGCATTGCAATGGCACTTCCGGCACGTATTTTGCTCAAGCAGGAAGACATTCCGCGCCGAGCCCGCGAGACGATGTTCCAACTCATCGAAGTGACGGGGATCATCAATGGCTCCAACCTTTCCGATACTGAGGTTTGGCCGAAGATGGGGCAGCCGTTCCTGCTCTTCTTTGCGCGCAACCAACGGCCCCAAGGCAGTACTGTTATCCAACTTATCACACCCTTCTGCGATACAGTTCTAAATCGGAAAGGAGAAGTTCGGATCGATTCAAAATCAATGCACCCAGTTGAAATTCGTGCCACATTCGATGAGCCGTGGATCTGGAAGGCCCTCGCGATCGGCACATTGTGTGATATTGAAGTGACTCGCAAGATGAAATCTGCGGTCGGCAAACCACTCGACCTCTACTGGAAAAAAGAATTAAAATTGGCAAGCGGCAAGGGGTACCAAGTCGTTGAGGCGGGAACACAGAGGCCAGCCTTTTTCCTTGAGGGGCTTCCCAACTTGGATTCCACAGATACATTTAGGTTCCTTGTGCAGCCCGAACATCTCCTGAAATTTAAGCGCAAGACGGTCTGCTGGCCTCGTAATGAGGCAATCTACAAAGCCCCTTTGACTTTAGTTAAGGAAGCACCCGGAATTGATCGAACTCACGGTTGGGCACTTTTAAGCCACGATGATATTGGTTACAATGAAAGCTTTTGTGGTTACTCCGCTGCAGGCCACCCTGAAGGAGAATTGTTGGCCTGCTATCTTCACTTGTTTGTTCACAGCCTCCCCTGGATCCACTACGTACTAATGACCAGTGCCAAGTTTGGAGCTGAACGTCGTCGCTTTTATAAGGCTGATTTGGACGAATGCCCCATTGTTCCGTTGGATAAACTAACTACGGAGCAGAAACACACTATTCGCATCTTATCCAGGCGATTGATTACTGAAAACATGAATGTTTTCAGTGACATTGATGCGTTTTTTGCGGCGCTGTACGGGTTAGACACTTTTGATCTGGAGGTTGTGCGGGATACGCTTGACGTGTGCCTTCCTTACGATGAATCACGTGAGCGGGCGTGTCGCGTCCCAACAGGCTCAGAGCGCGAGACTTTCCGGCGACGACTGGAGTCTATACTCCGACCTTTTTTCAAAGTGCTTGGCAAAGAACCACAAGTCGTTCTATGGAAGCCGGACGACCAATTTCTCCAGCAGAAGGCTCCCTTCGGCATCATGCTGATTTACGAGCAGGGAAGTTCCTCCGCAGAGCCTGATACCTTTTTCCGTGACGTAATCCTCCAGATGGCAGATGACACAGGCACAACACGCATCATCCAGCGAATCGAGGGTGGCTTGCTGGTCGGCATCCTTAGCCAGTATCGTTATTGGACATCAAGCCGCGCACGACTTCTTGGGGCTGAACTCGTTCGTCAGCATATCAGCGTTTTCGAGGAGTAAAGCATGGCGTATGGATTCTATGAAAAGAGCCTTGATGGTGTCGAATTGCCGCACCCGCCGATTTCGTTGCCCATTTTTCGCATCGTTGAAAAAGCCTTTCGTGTCGCATGGGCGCGGATGCAGGCTCATCCGCGCCCCGGTTTCGACCTACTTCACGCGACCGAGGATATTGTCACCCATGAACTCTACGAGTGGCTTTATGACGAGGTTTTCAACAAAGATGTCGTGGATGGTTTTGATCGTCAAATATTCACTGTTGTTGCCCGTGAGGCGAAATTACGGAATTACGATGGGGCGAAACTTGACAAAATGCCAGATATTATCATCGGGCTTGTAGGGCGAAGTTCGTTTAAACCATCTCAAGATTGGCTTTTCATCGAATGTAAGCCCGTTGACGGCAACCATTCAGTCGGAGTCCACTACTGTGACAAGGGTATCATTCGGTTTGTGTGTGGTGAATACGCTTGGGCAATGACGAGCGCGCTGATGATCGGCTACGCTCGCAGTGGCTACACCATCCAATCCAAGTTGAAAGATGCGCTGAAGTTAAGACCTTTACTCTTCACCGTTGACATGCCCCGTCCGTGTCGGCGATCCAAGAACGGACGCAACGGGGAAGCCGTTTATGTTAGTCGGCACTCGCGAAAGTTTCGCTACGTGGAGACTGGAAAACAAGCGCCCGACATCGCGATTCGCCATCTTTGGTTGGGACGGCCTTGATCAAAAGTGACTCGAAGGTTCAGTACTTGCACAGATGACATGTGAGCGAATGTTGTCTATACTTAACCACGTGGTCAATGATGCTCCTGGTTTTTGGAGGGTCCTGGGATGAAAACGAATAAAGTTGTATGCAATTACGCCATTGTACGGTTCCTCCCGTATCCTGAAACTGAAGAATTCGTAAATCTTGGTGTAGTGGTTGCTTGTCCCTCACAACAGTACTTTGACTTTCGCCTTGAAACCATAAAGCGGGATCGCGTGACCGGCTTTTTCCCTGAACTGAACGATGATGTTTTGATCAAAGGGCGGCGATTCTTTCAGGTCGAACTTGAGCGAGTTCGTGAGTGTTTAAAAGCGAAAGCTGGAAAACAAGCCGAATTTGCGTTTAGTAATGCAGAATTCAGTCGCCTTTTTCGCGAAGTCGTGAAGCCGCGCGAGTCTTTGTTTCGATACAGCTCTATTGGAATACGCCTGGCAGATAGTCCGAGTGAGGCTCTAAAATATTTGTATGACCACTATGTTGAGCGGATGTTTGCCAAGCAGCCTGAATATCAGGAAGTTGAAATGGTCCGCCGGTTGCGTCAAACATTGCTGGCGGCTCGCATACGGGGGTTCAAGGCGGGACACATCGGCAATGAAATGTATGAGGTTCCGTTTCCTTTGTTACGACGGACGAAGGAGGATGAACATAACTTTCGTGCCATAAAACCATTGGATTTGGATAAGGACAAGCCCACTGCCATTACGGTGCATGGTGATGATTGGCTAGCCAAACTCGGCCATTTGAAAGAAATGCAGTACGACGCTGGACGTATGCTTTTTGCGGTACATATGCCGAAAGGCGATGCAAAGAAATGTCAGGCCGCGGAAGAGATTTGTCGAAAGTTCGAAGCCAGTGGTGCCCTTGTGGCGCCTTCCGATTCTATAGAAGAAATCACTTCATTTGCTCAGGCCATTTGAACGCGGAATGACGAAGTGTCGAGCAAAACCTGCGTAAAAACGAGGTGACTGTTAGCCGTCGCGCGGTGTGCAGATTCGACCTCCCGAACTTTGGACTTTGGACCCGTGACTTTTGACATCTTTTTTCTCACCAATCCGTCGGCTTATAGTCCTTCAGGAATTTCCCCCAGACGTGATTGCCGGTGTTAAAGCCGTCGATAATGGGGTCCACAATCCGGGCGGCGCCATCGACGATATCCAGGGGTGGATGGAAGCGGTGCATTTTGGTCTTCATCTCTGCCAGTTCGATGGGGTCTTCGTCGGTCACCCAGCCGGTATCCACAGCATTCATGTGAATCCCGTCGTTGAAATAATCGGTGGCAGAAGTCCGGGTCATCATATTCAAGGCCGCCTTTGCCATATTCGTGTGGGGATGGCGCGTGGTCTTGAGCTTGCGGTAGAACTGGCCCTCCATCGCCGAAACGTTGACAATGTGTTTGTCGCGTTCCGGGGTGCGGAGCATCAATGGCTTGAGGCGCGCGTTCAGCAGGAAGGGGGCCACGGCATTAACGAGATGGACTTCGAGCAATTCAACTGCCGGTACATCCGCCATCAACATCCGCCAGGAATTGGTGGTGCGTAGATCCACCTGCTGCAGATCCTGATCAAGTCGGCCTTCCGGGAAGAGTGACTTCTGGGCAGCAAGTTCATCGGGGAGCAGGGGGATTTGAGATAATTCAGCGGCATGGGTCATGCCGACAACTTCAGCCATCCGCTTCTGGGCCACTACAGCATCGCCTTCAGGCAGCAGGTGGTAGCCGCGAAGTCCCTCATAGGCACCAAGGAGACGTCGCGCCTGCTCCGGCATATCATTGAGGGAGGCGGTTTCCTGCGCCATCATGTGCTGATAGAAATCAGGAGGACGCCGGACCGTCTGGCAGGCGTTATTGATGATGAAGTCAAGACGGGGCAGGGTGGCCAGCAAATGACGGCAGAACGCCTCGACACTGGGTGTATGTCGAAAATCCAGGCCGAAGATTTCCAGGCGATGGGCCCAATCCGAAAAGTCGGGCTCAGCGGCATAACGTGTGGCGGAATCACGAGGGAAGCGAGTGCAGACAATCAGATGGGCTCCGGCGCGCAATAACTTAATCCCTGCCTGATAGCCGATCTTCACGCGCCCACCGGTCAGCAGGGCCACCCGGCCGCTTAAATTGGCCGACTCGGTGCGCTTATGGAAATTCAGCTTGGAGCAGGCGGGGCAGAGATGATCGTAGAAATGGTGGATGGAGGTGTAATTCTGTTTACAGGTGTAGCAATTCCGGGGTTCCAGCACATCGCGGAATTCAGGATCATTCTCGACTTCTGTTTGCTCAAAGTTGGCCGGAGGCAGAATGTTGGGGGTGGTAAAGACCGGTTTCTGCCGAAGTTTTCGGATGCCGGTATCGGCCAGTTTGGCCTGGTCGCGGGCGATCAATTCGGCCTTACGGCGCCGTTCCGTGGCACGGACCAGACGCCGGCGTTCAAACATGTCGGGGCAGTAAACATCGCCAGCGGCTGAAATCAGATGTTTGCGATCTTCGAGAGATAGTGAGGCTAATAACGCCCGGTTCCCGGCGACTTGTTTTAGGAGTTCAGTAGCCGCCTTTAATTCTTCGATGGAGATTTCCTGTTTCTGACACATATTTATACATAATAGTCTTCAGAACAGCTGAGGTCAATGCGTTGACAACTCAAGACTCGACACGGACTGAATTCTGCGTAAACATTGGATAAGAAATTCGATTTAGTTCCGACAATTGCGGAATAGCCATCTTGGCCGGGGAAAAGCTTTAATGAAGATAACGGCTCGGAATAATATACAGAGACTGAGCCTCGCGAGCCTCTGCGCGGTTTGCCAGTGGATTGCAACTGTGACATATGCCGGAAATATGGAAGGGCCATGGTCAGTCAATTCACAATTTCCCGTGCCCGTTACACATATGTCTGTGTCACCAATGGTGTCCGTTAAAGACGTGCCAGACGAGATGGGTCGCTCCTGTTCTTATACTTGGCTAAAGATTTATCAGAACTATTTTTCGGTTGTGTTGACGTCCCATTGTCCCATGTATCCCTCATGCTCAAACTATAGTATCCAGGCCATTCGTCGATACGGTTCGCTCAAAGGGATTATGATGACGGCGGACAGATTGATTCATGAATCAACCGAAATGAGAGAGGCGCCTGTAATCCAGATTGGGGGACGTGCGCTTAGTTTTGATCCGGCAGAATATAAAAGGTGAAAATGACTTCTATGATAAAACTGGGATGGGTGTGGCTGTTGGTGCTGGGTGCAGGGTTGGCTGGGGCCGCAGTGCCTTCGGATTCAAATCCGGTCATGGCGTTTGCGGATGATCTGTTCAGCAGAGGGGACTATTATCGGGCGATAACTGAATATGAACGTTACGTTTTTCAGAATCCAGAGGCACCTCAGGCCGGGCGCGCCCGCTTGCAGGTGGGAATGTGTTATTATCGGGGTGAGAAATGGGAAGCGGCGCGTGATCAGTTTCTTAAGCTGAAAGAGTGGTATGGGGACAGACCAGAGGGGCGGGATGCCTGGTTGATGCTGGCCAAGACGTTTTACCGACTGGAAAAATATACGATGGCCGAAGGACTGATTGAGGAATTTATTCAAAAATTCCCGGATGATAATCGCATCGGAGATGCGCTAATTATGAAAGGTATTTGTTTGGCCCGGTTCGGAAGTAGAGAGTGGGCCCGCGAGTCGTTCCGTAGTGTACCCACCAATTCAGTCCGATTCGCAGATGTTGAGGCACTTGTGGGGTTGGCAGGGCGGCTTGATGATGTCCCGCAAAAATCACCAGGCTTGGCGGCGGGCTTGTCGGCATTGTTGCCAGGAGCGGGGCAGCTTTATGTGGAAAGGCCAAGGGATGCCACGGTTTCCTTTTTAATTAACGGGGTGACGATTGCGGGGATGCTGGCGGCATTTAATAATCATGAAGAAGTAGTGGGGTGTGTTTTTGCAATGGTGGAAACAAGTTGGTATTTCGGCAATATTTACAACGCTTCAAGTGGCGCATATAAATTCAACTCCAGGCAACGCAGTTCCTTGTTTGATCAACTGGAAGTAAATTGTGGCTTGCTGAAAGATGCACAAAGTGGTGACATGCTCCCCGGAGTGGGCATCAAATTGAAGTTTTGATGGTAGGTGGTACAAAAAAAGAAGAGAAAGGAAAAAAATGAAAAAGTGGCTATCGTTATTAGGTTGTGTAGCAGTGGGATTGGGTATGACAGGTTGTGCCGGATTGATGTCTGCACCTCCCTCTGGTGTGTCGCCTGGCGGGCTGTTTTCGGATGTAAATTATCCCTCCTATAGAGAAAGTCAAACCCAGTTTACATTTGCCCGTGAAGATTTTGTAATCCTGGGTCCCGTGACGGCCACCTCCGAAAGTTCATGCATTTTAGGTTTGATTGCCCAGGGTGATAATGGGTTTGGAAACTTGACGCGGGCGGCTAAGGCAAAGTATCCGGACTGTGACGGCGTCATCAATGTGCAATGGGACACGCAGTGGAATCTGATTTGTATGGGTTTAATGTCAAAGGTTACCGCTCAAGTTGAAGGTACCGCGATTAAGATCAAGCGTTAACAACTCTGGACGGGATATAATCATGAGGCCTTATGCGGGTATTATGGTTGCGTTCATCGCGACCTTCTTTTTGGCGGGATGTGTCAGCCCTCCCATGGGCATCCCGCCTTCAGGGGTGTCGCCCGGGTTCTTGTTCTCTGATGTTAATTATCCGACTCAGCGGGATTCCATCACGAAGTTCAAGGTTAACCGGAACGACATAGTGATCCTTGGTCCAGTGACTGCAAAGGGTGAAAGTCAGTGTATTCTGGCGTTATGGGCTAAAGGGGATAATGGATACGGGAACCTAATGAAGGCTGCGAAAGGGGCTTATCCGAATGCCGATGGCGTGGTTGATGTTCAATGGGATACCAAGTACAGCAACCTGTGCATTCCTTGTTGCTATGTGTTAGTGCCTATTATGTTTAAGGCTACGTCAACAGGCGAAGGTCAGGCATTCATGTTTAAGAAGTAATTCAAAATAAAGTAAAAAAAGAAGGCCGGGAAAAGTCCCGGCCTTCTTTTTTGCAGATGTGCGCTGGATGTTTTACTTGGAGGGGGCCGACCAGAAATCAAGGCGCAACCCTTCGTCCGTGTTGCCGTTTACGGCATCCATAATGGAACTCAATTGAAAAAGACAGCAGATATGCCCAACTACACATTCCACAATGGGGAAGCTGCCTTTCCAACCACGATTATACCACTCGCCACAGCCAGGCATCACGGCCGATAGAATGGCTGCTCCGCCCGCGTCGGCTGCTTTTGCGGTGGGAACCGCGCCCATCAACACCATCCCGATTACCAAACCTGCGATAATTTTCTTCATATTCGAGCTCTCCTTATTAGTCATTTCTTTTCCTGCTAGCAAATCAACATCAGGCCTTCGTGCTTTGGCGAGGGCATAACCTAGATTCTTTAAGATACACCGGTATTATTGCGCCACTTTGGTAAACGTCAAGGATACAATGTCTTTCACTTTTCCGAATCTCAGCGTGTTTCCAGGGTGACGTGAGCGGGGGGGGTGAATTGAAATAGACTATTTGTAAGGGGGGTGTTGATGGTGATATCACGAATAATGGTGGTGGCTGCAACAAACCCCTGGTCGGTCAGGTAGCGAGTATTCAATAATTGCGGATACCAGAATCCAGTGCTGGCTTCGACGAACTTAGAGGCCTCGGAGTGGAGCAGGAGGTCGTTAGCGGATGTGTAGATGTCGGTTGTCAGCAAAACCTTTTGCTCGCGGTCAAGTTCAAGCAAGAATTTAGGGTTGTTGCCGGTAATGCGATAAATATTCGGCGTTGCGGAAGGGGTCGTGACTGAGGTTGTCCGTGAGACCATCTCTTGAAAATTGGCGGGGTTGATGCCATCAAGGGAAATCCGCGCGAGGGTTTGCTTGATAGTGGTTTGGCGAACCGTATCCGACATCTTGGTCAGGTCAGTACGCAGAGCTCGGCGTAGAGCCGGAATATATTCATATAAGGCGTTTGTGGTCAGAATGAGGTGCCGTTCAGTGGGATATTGATAGTCCACCCTCACAAAACCGGGGGCCGTATACGCGAAAAACCAGCGTTCTTTTGAGGATTGTCGCCGCCCCTCGATCGTACGTTCGGCCGTGTAAGACAAAGTGTGAATATCGGAGAAATGCTGGGAAAGGACCTCCATCATTGCCTGTGCTTCAGACCGTACCACATCGCTGGTATTGGCTGAAGAAATGCTCAGTGAAAACGCAAATAATATGATAAGAAATGATAGAGTGACTTTCATGAAGTGGCATAAATAGCACAAAATCTTTCGAATGTCAGTACTCGTATGTTAATTTGGAAATCCAGATCGAGATATAAGGTGTTTGAATATTATGAAATTACGGAAAATATTGTTAACCGGGATGACCGCCATGACGTGGATGATGCCTCCCAGTCATGCTGAAGAGATTTCAACTAACGGGCCACCGGCATTAAATGGGCTTCCGAAATGGGAGGTGGGGGTGTTTGGAATGGCGTCACGGGTCCCGCTTTATCGCGGATCAGATGAATATCGGTGGTATGCCTTTCCGATCCCTTATTTTGTCTATCGAGGGGACTATATTCAGGCGGATAAAGACGGTGTTCGGGGCATGTTTTATAAGGGGGTCCGCTTTGAGGTTGAGCTGTCCATGAGCGGAAATCCGCCTGTGAATGATCGGGGCGGCGTTCGGGCGGGTATGCCGGAGTTGGACCCGCTTATCGAAATGGGGCCTGCGGCCAGATTGTTCTTATATAAGGGCGAAAAGGTAAAGGCGATGTACCTCGAGGCGGCGGCCCGCGGTGTGTTCTCCGTGGATATGGACGACCTGAGCCCCGGCTATGAGGGTCTGCGAGGTAGCTTGAGCATGGTACTGGCTGGCATCAAGCCACACCCAAAATCGCCCTGGGGGGCTGGCTTGAAGACCGGCTTGGAATTTTCAGATCAGGATTACAATGGGTATTTCTACAATGTGGATGAGGCCTATGTCACCCCCGACCGACCTTATTATCAGAGTGAGGGTGGGTATGGGGGAGTTGCCGTTTCCGGGTGGTTATCCCGTCGGCTTTTTGATGGCGTGTCAGTGGCGATGTATGCCCGGCTTGATAATGTGGGCGGAGCTGTCTATGAGGACAGTCCTTTGGTAAGGGCGCGCAACAGCTATATGGTCGGCGCAGGGTTCACCTGGAAAATCGCCCAATCGAAAAATCAGGTTCAGTTTAAATCCGGGAAGTAACTCTGCCACTACGAAACACGCGAAATATACGAAAGGGATTGTTTATGAGAAGCAGTCAGGTTGTGGGGGCGATGTGCGTTTGGGTGCTGCTGGTGGTGGCATGCGTCTATGCAGACCCTGTGGAGCAGGGTGCACTCACGCAGAGGGAGCGAAACCTCGCCCGTGTCCGCGCGATTGATGGTGAGCGGATGAAAACGTATGGCGGGAAGGGCAATTTCCTGTTGAGTCCCGGGCTTTTGGCAGACAAAACCGGGCGTGTTGTCCGAGTGGCGGCCGAATCACTTCGGCTTTCAGCAGGTAGCCCGGTGGAATTTCCGCTGATTACGGCAAATAGCGGTAAAGATTACGAGGCGCATTCTGTCTCCTTTGCTTCGGCGATGGATATTCATAACGCTCTTAAGTTCATTGGGTTAACGCCGGGGCATGGGGTCGATGGGGCCAATCTCCAGTTTTGGCCTCGTGGGGATCGGGTGGCGGTCACCTTTCATTATCAGGATCCGGCGTCCACAAATTGGATTCATGTTCCCGCCGGACGGTTGACCCTTGATACCCGGACGGGGAAGTCGCTTCCAGAGAATGGATTTGTTTTCACAGGTTCCGAATGGTTTGAAGCGACAGAACCGACGACGACAAAGGTTTATTCGGCTGATGCCTTCACTCCGAATTGCATCGTGTCGCATTACAACGAGCGGACGACCGTGCTGGACGTGCCCCGTCGTGACAGCCAAAATGCAGTCTATTCCTATCAAGTACCCAATCCGGAATTTTTGCTCCCCTCCAATCAGTTGATTGAGGTCATGTTTGAGCCTTACTTCAAGGATAGGCTCCCTCATATTTCGGATTTTACATTGAATGTTGTCCCGGGAACCTCTACCGGGATGGCCGATCTCGCCTATAGCTTGATGGATCAAGCGGGGCAGCCTGTTAATACCAATCTTTCTTTCAGTGGATTTCTTGCCGCTTTGGAGCGTTTCTCCGGAGCCGATCAGGACGTGTATGTGACTTTCAGGCCTGATGATGCTCTGCCGATGGTGGACTTGCAGAAAGCTGCGCGTTTACTGGATACGCTGGATACAGAACGCGGCATCCGGGTCGAGGCGCCTCCGAAAGGGCATCCCTATTTCCGGACTTTTCTTCCCAACGAAAAACATCGTAAGCGGGAGGATCGTCCTTCCGTTGCGTCAGAGTTATTGTTGGAGGCTGGTGGGGGCGGGATAACGGGAACGCTGGTGCTGGTGGGTATGGACTGGAAAGGGGACGATTCGGCGCCCACGTTCAGTGAGACTCGTATTCCGATTTCTCGCGCTGATCAGTTAATTCCGGCGATGACATCAAAAGAAGATGCGCCGGCGGTGATCCTGATATTTGTTCCGCCCGCCATGAAGTACGGGGCTTTTCGTGAATTTATCGCGCCCCTGCTTCAGCGCAAAACAATCCTCTATGTGTTTGTTCAGAAACCATCAATTGACAGTCAATCCCCGCGCCTGTAACTTTAACGCGTTTTTAATTTTGCCTCAGGGGAAGGGTTGATTTTTTATGCGCTACCGAATACGTACGTCACGACTGGTTGTCTGGCCGCTTGCTGTGGGGATCATTCTTGCGGGTTCCCTTTGGGAAGCGCAGGTTGCCTTTCGTGGTTTGTTGCTCCTGATCGGATGTGTGTTTGTGAGTATCGCCGCCATCGGCCGGTTATGGTGCTCCCAATACATTTGTGCCTATAAGACGAAGCACCTCGTCACCAGCGGGCCTTATTCGTTAACGAGAAATCCCCTGTACGTTTTCAGTTCCATCGGGGCGGTCGGGTTGGGATTTGCCACCGAGACGCTTGCCATTCCCTTTGTATTAGCGCTCATGTTCGCGTTGTTCTATCCGAAAGTCATTCGGGACGAGGAGGCTAAGTTGGCCGCGTTGCACGGGGAGCCCTTCAAGGCTTACATGGCCCGCGTTCCCCGGTTCTGGCCTCGCAGCCTGAAGATCGTCGAACCTGAAGAATATATCGTTTCGCCCGTCAAGTTCCGGCATGCGTTGATGGATGCAATCTGGTTCATGTGGATTCTGGGAATCATCCAGATGGCTGAGGCGTTGCGCAGGGCCGGCATCTTGCCGACACTTGTGAAACTCTATTGAGCGGTTGGCGCAGAGAGGCATTCCGGCCTGACGAGATAGTATTCCTGGCGGCGCGAGGACCACACCGCATCCTTTTTGTGAGTTGTCAGGAGTGATCTGAAATCCTTTACACGCCAGCCGCCGACCCCGTGCGCTTGCCCCACAATCATCCCTTTGCCCCGCTTCCCTTCCTCGAAATCTTGTTTAGGACAAACCAGAAGGGGAAACTTGGCAATCTCTTCCTGAGTGGATGTTTCAGGTAGAGCGGAGGGGCTCACCCGGCCCCCGGAGAGAACCCGCACTTGGCTCTCGTAATTCAAGGAGACCCCTATCATGGCAACGGGTGTGCCAGCGGGGTAGAGTGCCAATATCTTCCGGGTAATTTCCGGGGCGGCTGAAACAAAGAAATGGGGGCGCACCCCGATGTCCCAGATCGTAGAACATACCATTATAAGAACTCCGAAGCCTGCCATAACAAAGGGTGGCGTCCATCTTGAAAAACGGGTTATCAGAAATAACGAAAGACTGGAAATAATCACGCCAACTGCCAGTAAGCCGAAATGGATGAGGCATCCCCCGATCAGCAGCACGATGCCAAGTGCGAATATAGCCCAGCAGAACGAGAGGAAAGCGAGTTTCAGTTTCGGCCTGGTAGCCCGGTTACGGAAGCCTGCACATAGAAGCATGGAAACGAGGATGGCGAGATGGGGGTACGCGGGCAAAAAGTATCGCGTTCTTTGGATATTTCCAAAAATAAAAATTACATATAGAAACAGGAGCCATGCGGACATGAATAGGATTTCGCGGCGACACTTCTGAAATAAAGGAATTCTCCCCCGCCAGCTTTGATGCAGGAATACCAGCGCCGCGATCGTCCAGGGAAAAAGCAGCAGAATGAATGACGTGAGATACATCCAGGCGTTGGATAAAACATACCATTTGCTGCCGGAAAACCGTTCACCAACCTGATCCCCTAGAAAATCGAATGCCGCAGTACCCCCATGCTGAGTAAATGTTAGGATGAACCAGAATAACGCTACAGGCAGGGTCGCGAGCAAGACGGGGCCATGTATGAGATCCCGCCATCGTGCCCCCGGCGGCCTGAAGAATTGGATAAATCCGACCACAAAAAGAACCGGTAAAAGTCCAAAAAGACCTTTTGTTGCCACGGCCAAGGCAACTCCAAGGTAGGCCAGACTGTAATGCCATGCGGAACGGCGTCCTCGAAAAACGAGGTTAGTGAACCCGATCATGCTCATGAGGATGAACAGTGTGAGGAGTATATCGGGAGTGGAGCGAATGGATATGTACAAAATCGGCAGATTCGATGCCATTATGGCGGCCGCCACCAATGCTTCTGGACGGCGCCTGATCAGCACCAGGGCGAAATAATACGTCAATCCAACAACCATTGTGCCCGCCAGCAAAAAGGGAAGTCGGGATGCCAGATAGTTGACACCTATTGTTTTGTAACTAAGTAAAACAACCCAATACGTGAGAATGGGTTTTTTAAATCGGAACGTTCCGTCACTATAAGTCGGTACGAGGTAGTTTCCATTCTGCATCATCCCAATGACGGCATCCGTATAGAACCGTTCGTCCCCTCGCCAGCGGGACACCTTGGATAAAAGAGGCAGGCAAAGCAGGAAAAACAATGCGACCAAGGCGATGATTCCATATCGGTAAAGCTGCCGACTTCTAGAAACAGGTAATATCATTGTTAATGTCCGCTTTCCACTAATCCATAGTCACATCCGGATTCAGTAACGCTTGCACTTCTAAATACAACACGCCATGGCTCGTTCGTAGAATAGTCGCGAGGTAAGGGCATGAGAATGGCGCACCCTTTTCCTAACTCATCTTTCAGCATTTCCATTTTTATCATTCCTGTGCAACGCAGGTATGTCAATAGGGACTGGTTTAGGTCCGAGATGGGGCCCACAATTCTGATGTCCTGCGCCGCGGAGTGTGAATGGCGAGTAATTTGTTTGCAAAGGTCGCGGCGGGCGATTTCCTCATTCTTTTCCTGATTTCGCGTGTCCAAGTGCCAGTAGGCTGTATATCCGCCCCATGTTAGAAAGGAGATGACGGTCAGGGTGCCGATCACCTTGTGTGGACTCCACAGGCCGACTTTGGATCCTGTTGCCGCTGCGAGAAAATGGGCCGCGATCAGGGCGAGCGGTGCCACGATGGGAAAAATCCGGTCAACCCGCTTGTTGGGGACGAGCGACATCAGGAGTAATGCGACGCCAGTCCAAATCACCAACCACCGTGCTCCGGAATCAGACCACAGGCGCCTACGCCCTTGATGATCCAGTATCACCCACAATGCCATGGCAACACTCCAGGGGAAAAGTCGGTGTATAAGCTGGAGCGGATAGTTTAACATCATGCCGAAATGGCGGCTTCCCATGGAGATATCCCCGCTATCGTTCACCGAAATGGCCGCAAAATTAGTACCAAATTCCTTGACGACGACCATTTGAAAAAACCGCTTGTCCAGCAGGCATCCGGCAGCTAGCCAGACAAAAAACAGGCCTAATGGAACCAGCCAGGGCCACCAGCCGGGCCACGCATGGGAAGGTTCATGGCGATACCAGCAAAAGAACCGCCAGACCAATAAGGGAACCAGCAGGTAGGCGAAAACGACCGGGCCTTTTGTGAAGCACCCCGCCAGAACAATCAGGGCGAATCCCGCGCGGCGAGTGGCAGGCCAGGGTTGATTTTCACGGATCTGTTGCCAAATCAAGACCCCTCCCCACAAGATCGTCAGGGCAAGCAACATATCGGTCCTGATCAGTGTGGCCAGGCGAATCGTTAACATGTTGATCGAGAATACGGCAATGGCCAGAAATGCGCCCCATTCATGGCCCGCCTGCCAGGCCGCCCTGCCAAGGATGAAAATGATGCCTAGAAACGCCAGAAATGAAGGGGCCCGCCAGGCTCCTTCCCACCATCCGCCCAATAACGGATAGATGGCAGCGGATAGCCAGCCGGCAAGCGGAGGTTTTGTGGCGGGGTTACCCGTTGGGAGATGTTGGTACCACCAATGCCCATCCTGTACCATTTCAAGCGAGACATTGGCTTGCTTCGCCTGATCATATCCTACCAGGCAATCCCACGGCTGATTGCGCAGTAAAATCAATGCCAGCACGCCCGCACAGAGCAGCCACCATTTCATTTCTTTCCCTGTTTTTTCACGCAGACGGCGAGTTTAAGCGCGCCGATGCGTTTGGCGGCGTCCATGACGGTGATAACGTGCTGGAAGGGAACGTCCTTGTCAGCCTCAACGACGACCGGCTGATTCGGATCCTTAAGTAATTGACGAAGGCGACTCTCCAGTAGATCCGGCGCGACCGGCATTCCCGAAAGATAGGCTGTGCCGGTGCGATCCACCTGAACCTGAATGGTTTCCTTGCGGGTCAGATCTTGCTGGGAGTCCTTGGTGGATGGCAGGTTGATCTTTAACTGGGATCGAACCATGAGCGGCGTCATGATCATGAAGATCAACAACAATACCAGGGACACATCAATGAACGGAATCATATTGATATCCGACATGATGCGATGTTTCCCTGAGGCTCTGGAGGGGACCTTCACGCGGATTTGCCCTCTCCCTTGCCTTCCGGGCATAACGTCTCAATCAGGTCGAATGCCAGAAGTTCTGCATCGGTCATCAAGACTTCAGTCATATGAATACAGTAGTTGTATCCAATCAGGGCGGGAATCGCGACCACCAGTCCGCAGGCGGTGGTGATCAAAGCCTCGGCGATGCCAGCCGAGACGACTTCCGGGCCGCCCCCACTATTGGCGGCAATGCTGGCAAAGGCCTTGATGATACCGATCACGGTACCAAACAAACCGACAAACGGGGCCGTACCCGCCACCGTACCGAGGACGGGAACCATTGAGCCCAGTTTGCGTTCCTGCGCCTGAATGCCGTGTTGCATGGCCCGCTCCTTGGCCTCACGCTTGCCCGGTTGTGAAAGGATTTCAGCGGACACCGCCGCAATAGGAAAATCATATTTACGGCAGAATTCAATGGCTGCAGGTTGTCCTTGTTCGGCAAGAATGCGGAGCAGTCGAGCCATGAAGGAACGCTCGTTGACTTTGAAACGGCGGATCAACCGTACCCGATCAACGATAATTGTTACCGAAAAGATGGACATCAACAACAGGATGGACAGAACCGGCCACCCACGAATCATCATATCGATCAAGCTCACGTCATTCATTCAGATTCTCCTGCTATAAATAGGCTGATATTGATTACGCCTTAGGGGGATAAAGTCAACTGAATACAGGAGTCCTCATCCCTTACGCCCATCCCTTGTCGCGATACCAGCGGGCCGTCTCGCGCAGGCCCTGCTCGGTGGTCCGGCTGTATTGGAAATCCAACAGATTCCGTAATTTTGAGGTGTCAAAGGATCGATCCTTCGTGAAAAAGGCAACCCGGCGCTTATAGATCGGCGGGGCAATCCCGAAGGGGCGGCATACGGTTTCGCACAGGGCGGCCAGCCAGAAGAAGGGCCAAGCAGGGATGCGCAGCATCAGGGCCTGGCGGCCATATTCGGTGCTGATGATGCCGACAATATCCGCCAGCGCCAACGCACGGGGATCGCCACCAATAAACACTTCCCCCTGCGCTTTGGGGTGTAACGCCGCCTGAATGAAAATTCCCGCCAGATCCTCAACATGGATCAGGTGATAGAGCTGACCACGGGAACTTCCAAGAACCGGAAAAACAGGCCAGGTCGCCATTTTGAAAATCTTGAGCAGGCGCCGGTCACCCGGACCATAAATGGCGGCAGGCCGAATAACCGTAAACGGAAGACTGTTTTGGTGTGCGAAATCCCGGAGCCATAATTCAGCTTCAGCTTTAGTTTGCTGATAGACGTCGCCCGGACTGAAGGGATACGACTCATTGGCGGGGGGATTCTCAATATGACCATGCACCCCAACGGTTGAGACATGTAAGAATCTTTTGAAGTTCGGGTTTTTGAGTGCTGCCTGTGCGAGCAGTTGGGTACTGTCGAGATGAACCTTGCGGTAGGTTTCATCCTTTATGCCCGCCTCCCGATAGGCTGCTGCTACGTGAAAAACATAGTCTACGCCTGCTACAGCCCGTTCCACGGTATCAGGGTCATAGACATTGCCCTCGATCCACTCAATCGGGAGTCCTTGGAAAGCATCTCGTTTGGATGAGGCGCGGGCAATAGCCTTTACCCGGATGCCGCACTCACAAAGTTTTTTAATGAGTACGGATCCAGTAAAACCCGTAGCCCCGGTTACCAGTGCCACGGCGTTTGGAGGAAATGTGATACCTTCGCCCATCAATACCGGTAATGAGCGGGTTTGAAGGGACCATTTTCGGGAATCCCTAGATATTTTGACTGCTTCTTGGTGAGTTTCTCCAGCTTTACGCCGAGTTTGCCCAAGTGCAGGGCTGCCACTTTCTCGTCGAGCCGCTTGGGTAACACATATACGCCCACCGGATACTTGGCCGTATCCGTATAGAGTTCGATCTGCGCCATGACCTGATTGGTAAAGCTCGCGGACATCACAAAGCTGGGATGGCCCGTGGCACAGCCGAGATTCACGAGCCGGCCTTCAGCCAGCATGATGATGCTGCGCTTACTGGGGAAAGTGATCTTGTGAACCTGGGGCTTGATCTCCAGCCATTGGTATTTCTTTACGGCTTCAACCTGAATTTCGCTGTCGAAGTGGCCGATATTACAGACAATGGCCATATCCTTCATCTGGCGCATGTGTTTCTCGGTGATCACATCGCTGCAACCGGTTGCGGTGACGAAGACGTCCCCAATCGCGCAGGCCTCATCCATGGTCATGAGTTGATAGCCTTCCATCGCGGCCTGCAAGGCGCAGATGGGATCAATTTCCGTCACGATGACTCGTGCGCCCTGGCCTCGCAGGGATTGGCAACAGCCCTTGCCGACATCGCCGTAACCTGCTACGACACAGATTTTCCCCGCTAACATCACATCGGTTGCGCGCATAATGCCGTCCGTCAGTGAGTGGCGGCAGCCGTAGAGATTGTCAAACTTCGATTTGGTCACCGAGTCATTGACGTTAAAGGCTGGCATCATCAGTTCGCCCCGGGCATGCATCTGCTCCAGGCGGTGAACCCCCGTAGTGGTTTCTTCGCTAACGCCACGGATCTCTTTGATAATCCGGTGGAAGCGCTTAGGGTCCTTTTTAAGGGATTTTTTAAGTTGGGCCAGAAGGATGGCCTCTTCATGGCTGTCCGGTTTGCGGTTAAGGATGGAAGGATCTTCCTCGGCACGGAATCCAAGATGCACGAAAAGGGTCGCATCGCCACCGTCGTCCAGAATCATGTTCGGGCCCTGGCCGTTACCCCAGTCCAGAATACGGTCTGTGTAGTCCCAGTAGTCTTCCAGAGATTCACCCTTGATGGCGAAGACAGGGGTACCGGTGGCCGCAATCCCGGCGGCTGCATGATCCTGTGTGGAGAAGATGTTGCAACTGGCCCAGCGCACCTTGGCGCCCAATTCCTGGAGGGTTTCAATCAGGACAGCGGTTTGAATCGTCATGTGGAGCGAACCGGTGACGCGCGCGCCTTTGAGGGGCTTTTGCTTGCCGAACTCCGCACGCATAGCCATCAGGCCGGGCATTTCTTTTTCAGCGAGCTGGATTTCCTTGCGACCAAAATCCGCCAGTGACATGTCTTTAACTACGAAATCACTATTCTTTTTCATGAGTTTCTCCTAAATAATCTTCAAATCATACCACGCCTGATTTTGGAGTCCAGCGCACAATGTTGACGATGTCCTCAGGGTCTGCTATAACCTAAACCGTCTTACCACAAGAAGCGGGTGTAACTCAGTTGGTAGAGTCTCTGCCTTCCAAGCAGATGGTCGCCGGTTCGAACCCGGTCGCCCGCTCCATCTTTCGCTCGGCGTCCCGCAGGCGCGGGACTTGTGCTACATTGGCCTCATTGGCTCTTCAGTAACTGGTCAAAGGGGATAAGAAAGTCGAAATAGCCTTCTGACATTATCGCCTTGTCGAGGGTCCCTTCGTATACCAGGGCCGTGCGGATAGAGATGCGGCGGTCTGATGGCAGACATAACACTTTTTCCCGGACCTCATCCACAACGGACAGCGGAATGGATTTGCGGAGTTTGATTTCCACGACATAAAGGGAATGCCTGGTGCGTATTAGCAGGTCAATTTGACAGCCCTTTTTGCGGGCCGTCGGGCGCTGACTGTATGGTGCTGCAGCCAGTAAGGGAGTTCGCTCCAAACCTATGAGTTTGCTCAGCGGTGTCACGTTATTTACTACGAGGTTCTCGAATTGAAGTCCCAGAACGGTGTCCCACTCGGGCAGTTGGTCGAGTGGTAACCCGCGCAGTAACCCCTTTTCGATGGCATCGCGTCGGGGCGCGACGTAACGTAGGTAGAAACGTGCATAGTTGTCACGTAAGCGGTACTTCTCGGTGCGCGTAGGGCGTATCGTTTTCGGGTTAAACACGCGGTCACGCGCAAGAAACCCGCCTTGTATTAAGTCTTCCAGGTGCTCGCTCAGGTGCCCGCTGCGCTCCTTGCCAAGTGCCGTGCTGATTTCCGAGACCGTTCTGCTGCCGTGCACTAGGGATTCAAGGATGGCCTTATAACCTTCCGCACGCTTTCCGAATACATCATTGAATATCTGGTCGAACTCCCTGAACAAAAATCCTTCCCTCTGAAAACAGAGCCGCCGGATATTTTCGTCCGCTGAAAGCGCCGGATCCAACTCCTCAAGGTATTTCGGAACGCCGCCCGTGACGGACAAAACAGCTAGTTTTTCGTAGGCACTGGTGCGGTCGCCTGCTTTCCCCCAGAACCTGTTGCAGTCGCACGGCGGCAACTCATCCAGCAGGACGTCCCATGAATCCCGCCCCACGAATCCAGTATTGTTCAGGATATTCTTCGTAATCCAGGCCGATACCGAACCGCATAGCACAAGTATGAGCTTGGGGTGCTGCTTGAAAACGCTGTCCCAAGCCATCTTGAGGTGGCCGGGAAAGTCCGGATCGGAACCACCTAGCCAAGAGATCTCATCGAGCAGGATAACCGTCCACTCGTTGCAGATGGCGCTGGACAGCAACTGGAATGCCTGTGGCCAGTTAGTTAGCTCAACCTCCGGTAGGTCGGTCTGTCGGGCGAGCTGTCGGCTGAATGCTTGCAGTTGATCGTGGTTCGTGAGGCCGGGCCGCGGCGGTAGCCCCTCGATGACAAGAAAGCGGTTCGCTTTCTTGGCGAACTCGCGGATTAGTGTGCTTTTTCCGATGCGGCGGCGTCCCCGGCATGTGACTAGTGACGGCGTTTTCTTGCGCAAGAGTGCCGTGAGATCATTCAGTTGTTCTTTTCGTCCAGTAAACATTATCGCTCCTCCTGTTCGTCTTTCCGGTACTGATCATGGCGGAACATTCTGGGCACGAAACGCGCATAATGTCAAGTTAGTGCCCGATTCATATTAGAATATATGGGCACGAAACGTGCAACATGCGGTGTTTGTGCCTTCGTAAAGGGAGGCGTTTTGGGCACGAAATGTCCAACTTCACATAATTCCTGATCTCGTCGGAAAATGATTTGGCACATTATAGGCTCTCTGCGTTAGCGTAAATAGATTCACCACCCGCCTGGAGTACCAGGCTTGACGACAGTTGATCTCTCCCCGGAGACCTCCGGCTAACGGGCGAAGTCCGGTGGTGCCGTCATGCGGTTCCGCCGGTAGTGCTGCGGTGAGCATCCGGCTACCTTGCGGAACTGGCGCGAGAAGTAGAATTCATCGCGGAATCCCGTGGCGGCGGCAATCTGCTTGATCGGTAACTCCGTGAACCAAAGCAGTTCCTGGGCCTTTTCCACACGCAAACGGATGAGCATCGCGATGGGCGGCAGGCCCATGACGCGCGCGAACTGGTTGGAGAAGTAGGTGGGATGCAGGTGGGCCTGGGCGGCCAACTGCGACAGGCTCAGCGGCCTGGCGAGATTGTCCCGCATGAACGCGATCACGGCATCGTAGCGCCGCATGGGGGCCAGGCGGGCATCCTGGATGGAGGCGGGAATGGCCTCCAGGAAACGGGAGAGAAGGTAGGTGGCGATGCCCTCGGCCTTCATGCGGTTCCCGAGGCCCGGGCTCCGGGCCGCCTTCAGCATCTGCCCGAACCATCCGCCGTAGTCTTCACCCGGGAGAGGCTCAACCACGAAAGCCGGCTCCAGCAGGGAAAAGAGATCCATCCCGCCGCCGACCAGGGCCGTCACGTGAACCCAGTTGAGGCGCATGCGGTCCGGGCAGGCGTAGTTCGAGTCGGTGTGGGACGGGATCAGGTAAAGCGGCCCTGGCAGGAGGGTGAAGGTCCGGCCGTGGTGTTCGATGAGACCCCGCCCGCTGGCGACGTGGTAGAGCCTGGCGAACGGGCTGTGGATGTGACGAAAGGTCCATCTCCGGTCGCAGGAGGAACATGCGCCCTCGATCAGTGAAACCTTCACATTCAAGGGTAAACTCATGACTGCCTGGCTTCCGGCGCGCCCGGGAGCAACGACCGATGCTGTAAATAGTCCATACGAAACTGTATCCGCATCATGGACTCCGCGCAAGAAGAATGGCAAGGTCTTCCGCATCTTAAAGGAGGATAGGCGATGAGTTACCCGATTGGTATGGATTGCATCAACTTGCGGCCGACACCCCGGCCCGGACACACGGAATATTCCCTGGAGTACTCGCTTGAGGCGCCCGAGATCGCCGCTTTCCTGGGCCCGGAGGGCGATCCCAACCGGCGCAGGACTTTCTACAACAACCTCGATTTCGACTTCATGTGGAGCACGAACGAGGGCCCGGACCCCTGGGGTAAGGGGCGGATCACCGACATGGGGCACGCGGACTATGCCAAGGACGGCTCAGATCACCGCGCGATGGGTATCTGTCCCTTCGAGGACGTGGAGGAGGTGCTGGCCTTTGATGCCTGCAAGGAGTACGGCCTGCCGGATCCCGCGGCGCTGGTCGCGCACTACGAGCAGTGGCACCAGGCCGCCAGGGCCGCCCTGCCGGACCAGGTGCATACCGGCGGCTTCTACAACAGCGTCATGTCCGGTGCCCTCCAGGCTTTTGGCTGGGACATGTTGCTCATGGCTGCCGCCGACCGCGAGCGGTTCGCCAAGGTTCTGGAGTCGTTCGCGCGCCGCACGCTTCACTACGTGCGGGCGCAGGCGGAAACGTCCATTGAGGTCTTCATCCAGCACGACGATTTCGTCTGGACCGCGGGCCCGTTCCTCGATCCGCCGTTCTACCGCAACGTGATCATTCCGTTGTACCGCGAGCTCTGGCAGGCGTTGCATCGGAAGGGGAAGAAGGTGCTTTTCTGTAGCGATGGCAAGTGGGACATGTTCATGCATGACATCCGGGAGGCCGGGGCCGACGGGTTCATCTTCGAGCCCTGCAACGACTTCGAGTGGGTGGCCGACAACTTCGGCGAGACCACGTGCCTGGTGGGCAGCGCCGTGGACTGCCGGACCCTGACGTTCGGGACGTGGGACCAGGTGAAGGCCGAGATCGACATGACCATCGCCCAGATCCCCAAATGCCGGGGGCTCATCTGGGCGGTCGGGAACCATATTCCCTCCAATGTCCCGCCAGCCATGATCGTGCGCTACCTCGATTACATACGCAAGAACTGGGCGCGGCTTTGATGACCCTGCGGCCCATCAAATAATTTCCAAATGGTCACGTTCCGGCAGTTTCGGGAACGCCAAATGAGGTTCGCTCTCCGTTCCGCATTTCTGCACGGTGTTCAAGCGCTACTTCGGAACGTCGGCCAAGGATTATCTCATCCGGCAGCGGATGCATCAGGCGGCCTACCTGATGAAGGACCGCAACCTGAGGGTATCGGAAGTGGCCCTGCGGGTGGGGTACGAGGACCTCTACCGTCGGTAACTTCGTCGGAGAGGACAGCGACGAAGTGTTGCCGGGTCGGTTAATCGCGGGCATAACCCAACTCCTGAATCCTGAATCCTGAATTCGGTGCGATTGCAATATTTTGCATTCGCGCCCCACTGCTGATTCATTGACTTCGTGATTAGCGCAGATTATGATTAAATTCACTAATGCATCAAAGGGTTGTGACATGATTTCGAGAAATGCGGCGATTGTTGCAAAAATCAGGCAGGAAATCGTTAAGGGACGCTTTCCCGCCGACTCCCGGTTGGAGTCGCAACGCGAACTGTCCGTGCGTTTCGGAGTGGCCGGGGTAACGGTGCAGTAGGCAGTGGGTAGAAAACCGGGACGCCCCCGTCCCGGAAGGCGCGAAATAAAAACAAGAGAGGACCCTTGACTATGAAGATGAAAGTTGCGCAGGTTGGTGTTGCCAATTTTGGTGGTTATCGCCGTGAGCGGATGCGGGAGACCGGATTGTTTGAGATCGTAGCGGCGTACGATTTGAACGCCGAGGCGTTGCGGAAATGCCAGGCCGAGGATGGCGCCAGGCCGGTGTCGAGTTACGAGGAGCTGCTGGCGACCCCCGGCATCGAGGCGGTGGTGATCTCGACGGGCGCCAAGTTCCACGCGGCCCAGACCGCCGCGGCTTTGGCGCGCGGGCTGCACGTGTTCGTCGAGAAGCCCCTCTGCGCCACCCCGGGGGAGATCGAGCTTCTGCTGCAGGCCCAGCGCAAGGCCGGACGCGTCGTGGCCGTAGGTCATGCCGACCATTCCTCCAGCAAGCGCTCACTGCATCTCAAGCGTCTGCTGGCCGATGGCTTTTTCGGGCGGCTGGCCACCTTTGAGATGACAATCGCGCACAGTGGCGGGCTGGAGATCAAGGAAGGCGACTGGCGCGGCGACCCGGAAAAGAATCCGGGCGGCATGCTGTTCCAATGCGGGTGCCACGGCTTCCATGAGTTGATGTTCCTCTTCGGCCCGATCCGGCGGGTGTCGAGCATGATGCGCTATGACGTCCACACCACGAAGACCGCCGATGTGGCGCACTGCATCCTGGTATTCGAGTCAGGCCTCATCGGCACCGTGAGCGCTTATCATGTCACGCCGTACAGGCACACCCTGCATCTCTTTGGCACGGAACAGAGCCTGTATATCGACGACCGCGCTCCGTCCTACGGCGATGCAAACGTCATCCACTCCCAGAAGCGGGGGAATTGCGCGGCGGAGCCTTTGCTGCCCTTCACGTTGGACGAAGGCGGCGACGCCTGTGGCAACCTGCGCAGCTTTTACAAGGCTGTCCGCGAGGGAGGCACGCCCTATCCGTCGCTCATCGATGGCGCCCGGGCCGTTGCGGTCGTTTTCGCCGCCGAGGAGTCCGCCAAAAGTGGCAATGCAGTTGCTGTTCCCCCCTCCCTTGGGGAAAGGGTGATGGCATGATGGTGAGCCTCCTTGATCGCCCGGTCGCATGCGAAGAGGGGCGTTCGCTGCACCCCGACATTTGTCGGCGCGTGGAACGCTACCGGCAGTTCTATGCGTCCAACCGGCCGGGCGATTTGTTGATCGTCATCCGGCCGCGCTGGGTAAAGAAGAAGAACCTCTTCGAGTACGACTTCGAGAATGGCGGTCATCTGGCGATGGCGGCGGACATGCTGTCCAGTTCGCAGGCGATGCTGGCGGAGGGCGGTGACCGGGACGACGACCTCATTCCCTGGCTGTGTCCCGACTTGGGGATCGCGATCCACCACACGTTTCTCGTCGACGTGCCCGTGACGTTTGCCGAATGGACCAGTTGGGCCGAGCACCCGCTGGCCGGGGAGGATGGTTATGCCCGGTTGCCGGAGTTACGGTTCGACCCCGCCAATCGCTGGGTGCGGCGCAACCGGGAGATGCTCGAGTTCTGGCAGGCGCACAATGATGGGTCGTGCCTGATGAACACCCATATGCACTTCGGACCGCTCGACCTGGCCAATGCCTTGCGCGGGAACGCGCTGTTCACGGATTTCTACGATTACCCGGACGAGGTCACCGCCTTGCTGGATCTTTGCACGGAGGCGATCATCGCCCTGGAGGCTCATCTTCGGGGCGTGTGCAGCAAGCAGATTGAAGAAGTAGGGATGCCGTTCTGGGGCGCGTTGGCGCCGCCGGGATCGCTCTATGTTTCCGAAGATGCCATGGATCTGAGTGGGCCGGCGCTCAGCGAGCAATGGGGGCTGCCGTGGACCACCCGCATCCGGGAACGGTTCGGCGGACTGGCGGTGCACCATCACATGATGGGGCGCGCGGTGCATGGGGTGGTTGGCCGATTGGCACGGCATTCGATTGCGCAGATTTCGAACGATCCCAATTGTCCGCCGGCGATCAGTTGTCTGGGTGAGTTATTTGAGGCGTCCGGCAGTAACGCTTTGATGCTCGACGCCAGTGCCGATGAGATTCTTTCGCATCTCGACGAACTCAAGAAAGGCCGGGCCATTCTGATTTGTCCGTGCGCCGATCCCGGAAAGGCTGCCGAAGTGGTGGCCGCGGTCCGGTCGGTATCAAATATAGGAGGTAAAGAACGATGACCATGACCCCAAAACAACGATTTCTAACGGCGATGCGGGCGGGCGGCCTACCTGACCGCGTGCCCTGCACCCCTGACATTTCCAACTACATCCCTTGCAAGCGGACGGGACTGCCGTTCTGGGATATCTATTTCAAAAACGAAGTGCCCTTGTGGAAAGCCTATTTGAATGCCGCCGACTACTTCGGCATCGAGGCTTGGATGGCCTCCTGCACCTTTATTCCGCTTCAGTTCAAGCAAACCCGCGTGGAACGTAAGGTTGAACTGGTTTTTGACAAGGCCCAGGATGCGATGATCGAGAAGACCTTGATTCGCACGCCATCCGGGGACATGACGCAACAGTCGCTCTGCTTTCGCCATGATCCGCCCTCGCCGATCGAGAAGCCGATCAAGGATCTGACCGTCGACTTCCCGAAATACAAGTGGCTGCTGCAGGAACCGGCGGGGTTGGACATGCCGGTGGTCGAGGAGATGCGCGCGGCCTGCGAACAGCGCCAGCAGGCGTTCGGGTTGTGTATCGGCTATCCGGGTTTTCAAGGGTGGATGACCGCTGTCGAGGGCGGAGTCGAGCCGCTCAGCTACGCCGAGTGCGACATCCCGGAGATTCTCCAGGAATGGCTTGAACTGGATCTGGCCTTCGGCACGAAGGTGATGGAATTGCTGATCGCGATCAAGCCCGACTACCTGCTCTTCGGCGGTTCCGGCACCATCACGCTTGCCTCGCCGGATCTGGCGCGGAAGTACGTGATCCCAGCCCTGAAGAAATGGTCGGCCATGACGAAGGCCGCCGGGATCCCGACCATGCTGCACAGTTGCGGCAAGTCGCGGGCGCTGGTGGATCTGCTGTGCGACGAGACTGACGTCGAATGCATCAACCCGCTGGAGATCGCGCCCATGGGCGACGTCGATCTGGCGGAAGTCAAGCGGGCGCGGGGACATCAGATCAGTCTGATGGGCAATCTCCATACCACCAACGTCATGCTGCGGGGCACGTCGGACGATGTGCGCGCGGCAGCCCGGCAGGCGTTGCGCGATGCCGGCCAGGGGGGCGGTTTCATCCTCTCCACCGGTGACCAGTGCGGTCCGGCGACGCCGGAGGAGAATCTCTTTGCCCTGGTGGAGACGGCGAAGACGCATGGCGTTTATAATCAACAAACCGGGAAAGTGGGAGGGTCATGAGTTCGACGCCAAGAGAGATCGTACAACAAGCGTTGCGTTTTGAGTCTCCAGCGCGCCTGCCTCGTGACCTATGGGCGCTGCCGTGGGCAGAAGAAAACATACCCCAATGCCTGGCAGAACTACGACGACGCTGGCCGAGTGATTTGGGTTGGGCCGAGGTGGTGTACCGGCCGTCTCCGCAGGTGCGTGGCGATCAGTATGCGGTCGGAACGTATGTGGACGAGTGGGGGTGCGTGTTTGAAAACCTCCAGCGCGGAGTTATTGGTGAGGTCCGCGCTCCGCTTCTCACGGACTTATCCGATTGGAGGACGATCAAGCCGCCTTATGAGTGCCTGCCGGAGGATGAGGCCAAAGCGCGTGACATCGTGAACCGGGGGTGTGCTGCGTCGGATCGGTTTGTGTTGCCGCCGCACTTTGGCCGCCCTTGGGAACGGTATCAGTTCTTGCGGGGGACCGAGAATGCCATGCTCGATCTGGCTGAAGGCGCTGACGATGCCAAAGCGCTTCTCTCTAAGATTCATGACTACTACCTGCGCGAGTTGGAGTTCTGGGTGAAGACCGATGTGGACGCCATCTTCTTCATGGACGACTGGGGTTCGCAGAACACGTTGCTGATTGCGCCGGAGATGTGGCGGGAATGGTTCAAGCCGCTCTACCGCGACTATTGCTCGCTGGCCCATGCTCACGGCAAGTTTGCCTTCATGCATTCGGACGGCAACATTGCCTCCGTGTACGAAGACCTGATCGAGGTGGGCGTGGATGCCTTGAACTCCCAGCTCTTCTGCATGGACATGGCCGATCTGGAACGGCGCGCGAAAGGCCGTATCACCTTCTGGGGCGAGATTGACCGACAACACGTGCTGTCTTCTCCAGATCCCGAGATGGGACGCAAAGCCGTGAGGAAGGTGGCGCACCACCTGTACGATTCGCGCGGCGGCGTGATTGCGCAATTCGAATTGACGCCAGGGTCAGATCCCGCAACCGCGATTGCAATTTTCGAGGAATGGGATCGAGTCCAGGCATGACACTCGAATGCCGACGGCGGTTTATGTCCCGCCCGCCGGTGAGCACACGAACGAGATTACCTGCAATTGGTTGCAGACCTGGTTCACGAAAGGATAACGATGACGACTAAACTCACAGTAGCCCAGATAGGCGTTACGAACTTCGGTACGCTCAACGCCTACCATGTTACGCCGTACCGCCATACCTTCAACATTCTCGGCACCAAGGCCAATCTCTACCGCGCCGAACGATTCTTTGACGAGGGTACGACGCTGCAAATCCAGCACACGGGGGTGCCTGGGGTTAAGGAACCCAAGGTGCCGGTGGCGGTCGGAGGAGTATGAAACTTATTCATATTGCAATAGCCTCCACTACGAGTAAACCCGGCGATGTGGCGGCGAATCTGAGGCAGATCGCGGAGTTTGCCGCGCGGGCGGGGAGCGATGGCGCGGACCTGCTGCTGACGCCGGAGTTAAGCGCCTCCGGCTATGGGCCGTATCCCGAGGTTTTGGCAACGGCGGAACCAGCCGGCAACGGCCCGATCTTTAAGGCGCTGGCAGGGATGGCGCGGACGAGCGGCGTGGTCGTCTGCGCCGGTTTCGTGGAGGCCTGTAGCGACAAGCGTTATCTCGCCCATTATATCGTCTATCCCGACGGCCGGTTTATCGTCCAGCGCAAGAATCGCGTGATGCTAACTGAGCGGCCCTTGGATCCGTCGGGCGAGTTGATCCCCCCGGATCCGGCGCGCCCCTCCGGCGATCCCGCTGACCCAGGCCAGCCGCGCCAGCCGCTATTCAGTTTCTTCGAGGTCAAGGGCGCGTGCTGCGCGGTCGCGATCTGCGCCGACAGCGGCATTCCCGGGTTGGACGATCTGCTGGAGAAGGCGGGCGTCGAGGTGCTGCTGGTGCCGACGGGCGCTGGTGGTGAACGGAAGGACCGCGTGACCACGGAGGAACTGCGCACCGCGGCGGGGCGGCAGAAATACCTCCACTGGCTGGAGCTGGTCTTCTTCCCCGGCGCATCGGTTATCACCTGCATTGAACGCCGACGCGCCATGGCGGCAGTAAACTTGTGCGGTTATGACGGTAAGAAGCACTACCACCTCGGCCACGGCATGATCATCACGCCCATGGGCGAGGTGCCAGCCCTGATTCACGGCCTGCCCAATCTCGATTGTCAGCGACCCATGTATACCCACGCAGTCATTAACCTGGAGGAACACCTGAAATGCCTATGAAGCACATTCAACGATTGTCCGGCAAAGCACTTGCGGTTGGCCTGTTGGCGCTGGCGGTGTTGGGAGGTTGGCTTGTCGCGGCCGCCGCGCCGGCGGCAGCGCCCGTAACCCGCGAAGTGCTCGACCTGCCGAATTGCGGTGTATTTCAAAATGGCAAGGCGACGGCTCTGGACCCGGCGCGCATGCTCTACGCGCTGGGGTTGTCATCCGAGGTGGAGTCCCCGTGGCGGCTTTGGTCGGCGGGAAGCGTGGCTGGCGAATCAACGGCGGGAGATGCGTTCGCGTATCTCGTCAGTTTCAAGCAGCCGGTCACGCTGGGCGCGATCCTGACCACCTTGCCCCAGTTGCGTCTTTTGAAAGCCGACGCGCCCTATCCGGGGGATCCTGCGAATCCAACGCACTGGATCGAGTGCGCGGTCCCCGTCGCCGCCGGCCCGCGGATCGTGACGCTCGACACGCCCATCACGACCCGCGCCGTGCTCTTTGGCGAGATCCGCAAGAGCGGCAGTTCAACCCTCGGCCCCGTCCGCTTCTACGCGGAACGCTGCTTCAACGTCGCACCACTGGCCGGTGCGCGGGCCAGAACCGAATATCAGGCGCCGGACAGCGCCGGCGGTGCCACCTGGCGCGCCATCGACCCGGCCCGCGGGCGCGGAAGTTGGGTCAGCTCCGGCGTCAACGCCAGTGGCAATATCCCGGTTTCGTCCGTCAGTGACGTTAATCCGCAGTGGTACATCCTCGCGTGGGACGAGCCGCATGCCGTGAGCGGACTGTACCTCCAGGACAACTTTGGGGCCTTCAAACTCGACGTGTTCAGCGGCGCCGCCGGCTCGACCCCGCTGGCCGGTGTCGAATCCGAATGGCGGAAACTCAAGCCGGAGCAGGTCCAGGCCAGCCGCCAGCAGGGGCGGTGGATTCAGTTTGCCGGGCCCGTGAAGACGACGGGGTTGCGGATCCGCATCCTCAAGGCCCTGACGGACAAGGGTGCCGCCAGCCCGGTGGCGAGGCTCGATGCGATCCTGGCCTTCGAGGATTTGGGCACGGCGCCGGTCCCGGCCGTGGTGACCGATCTGCCGCCGCCGTACAAGATCGCCTACCAGTCGCCCCAGGCCGGCCTTCTCACCCTGGCCATCGACGACGCGCAGGGCCGCAGGATCCGCAACTTGATCGCCCGTGAAACGCGCGGGGCTGGTGCCCGGGAAGAACGCTGGGATCTCGCCGACGAGACCGGCAAGCCCGTAGCGCCGGGAACCTACCGCTGGAAGGCGATCACGGCGCCCGAGCTCGAGTTGCGTTACGAGATGAGCGTCTATCCGAACGTGACGGTGAACCACCCGGAGAATTCCGCCTGGCTCAATGGCCACGAGGGGCCGGGCGGCTGGCTGGCCGACCACTCGCCCCCGCGGGGCGGCTGCGCGGCTGATGACTTCCTCTTCTTTGGCGCTCCCTGCCCGGAGAGCGGCGTCGGTTTTGCGGCCTGCGACCTCACGGGGCGCAAGCTCTGGGGGATCCATTCCTTCGCCGCCTGGTCGGCCGGCGAGAGCATGGCCACGGACGGCAAGACGGTCTTCGTGCAACAAACCGGGGCGGGTCACTACGGCTCGGCCGACGAGGGTGCCGACCGCGTGTGGGGGGTGGATATCGCTACCCGCAAGTGGCGGACGGTGCTGGTGGCGCAGAACACCGAGCAGCGCCGGCGCGGCATCAAGGGGATGGCGGCGCGGGATGGCAAGCTCTATCTGGCCATCAACGCCGTCGACAACTGGCTGGCTAACGCCTGCGGCTGGGCGGCCATCGATGTGGCGAATTGCCGCCCCGCCTACCCGGAGGCCCGCAAAGCCAAGGTTCCGTACGAGATCGTCCCGGATTCGCGCAACGATTTCCTGCGCCTCTTCCGGCTCAAGGGCGATCCGCCGGGCTATGGTCATCCGGAAGGCCAGGGCCTGATCTGGTTGGAGAGCACCCGCGGTCCGGGCCGCCGCCAGGAAATCCTGCTGACCTTTGCCAAGCCGGTCGAGATTGGCAGTTGCGTCTTTCCCGTGCCCCAGGGCGAGTCCTATGAGGTCGTCCTGAGCGTCCTCAGGCCCGATGCCCCGTTTCCGCCTAATCCGGGAAAACATGACCAGTGGCTCAAGCTCGAGCGCCAGGGCAAGCTGGCCTGGGATGTGGCCGTCGCGCCGCCCAATACCACCACCCGCGCGCTCCTCGTCTCCTTCATCAAGGGCGGGGGTGACGAGTTGGCGGATATCATGGAGGGCGATGCAGGCGCTCTGCCCGATGCGCCCGGAGCGGGCCTGGATGACCTGGCCGCGGCTCCTGCGGCCAATCTGACTTCCGCCCGCGGCGCCTGGAGCGGGCGGATTGAAGGGATGCGCCTCCTGCGCCGCCGCTTCGAGAACCTCTTCGCCACCGCCACCGTGAGGGTCAACTCTGGAACGGTTGACAAGGACGGTGTCTGGGTGGCCAAACGCACCGAACCGCTTTCGGAGGCGGCGCCGGCGATCTACATGCTGGAGTGGAAGGACCCGCAGAAACTCCGCGGCGTGGCCGTCAAGGAAGTGGACGGAGAACGCACGGAAATTGACGCCTGGATCGGACCGGCTACCGGGCCCATCGACCTCGAAGCGAGTGCCAACTGGGAGAAGGTGGGAGGGTTCACGAGCCGCCGCCGGATGGATCATGGGGGATTCGCCGGGCATAACGCCCAGGCGCGTTACCTCGACGAGATGGTGGACTTCGGCCGCGAGGTCACGACGCGCGCCATCCGCCTGCGCGTGGTCTCGCAGTTCGCCGTGCCGACCCACGAGGGAAGCTGCGCCAAGGACGGGCTCGGGATTGACGTGGCCCGCTGCCGGGTTTTCGGGGTGGCGCCCCTTAAGTATCTTGGCGGCGAGGCGACGGTGGACGCCACCGTGGCCGAGCGCCTGGAGGTTGTTGACGGCGCGAGCGGCAAGATCGAGCGCGAACTCGCGATCCGGAAGCCGGGTGAACTGGCCTTTGCCCCCGACGGCACGCTCTACGCCACCAGCGACGGCGCCGTCATCAAGGTTGACCTGACGGGCGGGAAACACCAACCCTTCGCGCTGGATCTCAAAATGCCCGGTGCCATGACCTGCGACCGGCAGGGCAACCTTTATGTCTTTGACCGCGCCCCCGAGCGGCAAGTGGTCCGGGTGTTCGATCCGAACGGCAAGTTCCTGCGCGAGGTGGGCGAACCGGGCGGCTACCAGGCCGGTCCGTGGAATGTCAAACGCATGCAGGATATCACCGCGCTGGCGGTGGACCGCGAGGGGAAGCTCTGGTGCGTGTCCGAGGCCTACTGGCCGAAGCGGATCTGCTGCTGGAGCCCGACCGGCGAGTTCCTGCGCGAATATCTCGGCCCGACGGCGTATGGCGGCGGGGGCGTGCTCGACCCGGGCGACAAGCGCCGCCTTTTCTACGGTCCGCTCGAATTCGAACTCGACTGGGACAAGGGGACGAGCCGGCTCAAGAACCTGACGTGGACCGGCAGCGGCGGTAACGGCAAGATGTTCATGTCATCCGCCGCCGGGGAAGTGCCGATCCGGCTGAACGGGCGGACTTACCTGGTCACCCGCGGCGAGTTCGCCCGTCAGGCCTGCGGCATCGTCTACCTCCATGAGGGCGATCGCCTGAAACTGGCGGCCGCCATGGGGGCCGCCGCCGCGTTTGGCCCGCTCCGCGCCCCCGAATTCACCCGCGCCCTGGGCGGCAAACCGCTGCCCAACTTCCAGTTCCGCTGGAGCGACCGCAACGGCGATGGCCAGGTCCAGGCCGGGGAGTGCGAGTTCAGTCCGAAACAAATTGGCAACCTCAGCGAGTTCGACGGCAAACTCAATATCCAGGCCGGGCCGGTGGCCTTTCTGGTCAAGGAGTTCCTGCCCAACGGCGCTCCAGTCTATGAAGAGAAGAAACTGCCACTGCCTGCCAGCGCCACTATCGTGTTCCGGCTGGACAACGGCGGCTACTATCGCTTCGGCGGCGATGGTCCCGATGCCGGCTATGCCGCCGACGGCCAGTTGCTCTGGAGCTACAAGAACGAGGGTGCCGGGGTCGGGCCGGACCGCAGTTGCGGCCCCTATACCCCGGCCCAGGTGGTCTGCCAGTTCGGCGTGGTCGGACACGAGACGGCGCCGACGGGGGAACTTGGTGAGTTTTTCGTCACCCACGCCAACCTCGGCAGTTGGAACCTGTGGACCGCCGACGGGTTGCTGGCGGGGCGCATCTTCCGCGATCTGCGTGACGGCAAGCGCATCTCCTGGAGCATGAAAGAGCACGGGCGCGGGCTGCGCCTGGATGACGTCACCGTCGGTCAGGAACATTTCCAGGGATGGTTCTGCCGCTCGACGACGGACGGCAAATACTATGCGGTGGCCGGCCATAATCACGCCAGTGTCGTTGAGGTTGCCGGGCTCGAGAAGTTCAAGCGGCTGGGCGGGGAGATCGCGGTTACCCCGGCGGATCTGAACCAGACGCAAGCCTGGCGAAAGGATGTCAACAAACTCCGGTCCCGTGAGGCGGCCAAGGTTCTGGACTGCTTCTCGCTTGAGGGAATGGGCATGGGGAAGAATTGGGAGAGCCAGCCGTTGGCGCAGTTGGCGGCCGATCCCGGGAATCCGGGCAAGACCGTCAGCTTCCAGTTCTGCCACGATCAGGCAAACCTGTACCTGCGCTACGTCGTTCGCGGCGCGGGTCCGTTCAAGAACAGTGGCGAGCAATGGGACCGGCTGTTCAAGACCGGGGCCTGCGCCGATCTGATGCTGGGGGTGCAGGCCGATGCCGACCCGAAGCGGCGCGCGCCGGTCGCGGGCGACAAACGCGTTCTGGTGAGCATCATGAAGGGCAAGCCCGTTGTCGTCCTCTACGACGCCGTCGTCCCCGGTACGGTGCCGGCCCAACGCTGGGAAGTTGTCTCGCCCACGGGGCGGACCGAGTTCGATCGGGTCACTCTGATAGACAGTGCCAAGGTTAGGCTGGACGCCAGCGGTGATGGTTACACGCTCGAGGTGACGCTGCCGTTCAAGGATATCGGGGTGGTGCCACAGCCGGGGCGGCGCATCAAGCTGGACTGGGGCATCCTGGAGACCGATGCGGAGGGCACGGCGGTGCTAAGCCGTTCCTATTGGTCGAACCAGACGACCTCGACGCTGGCCGACGCACCGACCGAGGCGCGGCTCGAACCCGATCTGTGGGGCTGGGCTATTTTTCCGGGGCGCAACCAGGCGGTACCCGCGCTGACCGACCCCGGTGATCTCCTGACGCCGGACAAGAAACCGGCGATGGAGTTTGACCTTGATGAATAGGACGATAGACGTTTTGGAGAAAGAAATGAAGGCTATGAAATTGAAATGGGAACTTGCCTGGACGGACGAACACGGAGGTGCGGACGACCCCTTGGCTCTGCCCGCCAGCCTGGAGTGGCGGCCGGTGGCGGTGCCGTGCTCCGTCCAGAACTCGCCGTTCGGTCTGCCGCCGGAAAAACTCTACCAGCGCGACAACATCCAGTCGGTCGCCTGGATGACCGAGAAGACGTGGCTCTTCCGGACGACGTTCGACGTGCCCGCCGCCGGCCCGGACGAGGAGGCTCTTGTCCTCTTCCACGGCATTGACTACCGCTACCGCCTCTTCCTCGACGGCCGCCTCGTGGTGGACGGCGAAGGGATGTTCGCGCCCGTCGAGGTGCCGCTCTCCGGCCTCTCCGGCCGCCATGAGCTGGTGGCCGTGTTGCTTCCCTTCACCGACAACCTCGACTGCCCCGAAACCTTGAAGGCGCGCTACAGCATGGGCAAAGGCTGGGACTTTGCGCCGCCGCTCCAGCCGCGCGGGCTTTGGGATGAGGTCAGCCTCGTGGTGCGCGACCGGTTGCGGGTGACGGCGGTGAATGTGGCCACGACGCTACGCAACCAGCAGCGGGCGGATGTCCGCGTCGGCATCGACCTGAGCGAGACGGTGTCCACTGGCGAATTGGTGGTCGAGCTGGCGGGCGTTCGCCGCGTTCTGCCGCTGGTGAACGCCACTCGCGTGACTGTGCCGGTGGAGGTGCCGTCGCCCGCGCTCTGGTGGCCCAACGGCCTGGGCCCGACCAACCGCGTGCCGTTGCGCGTGGAACTGCGCGTGCTGGGACGCCAGACCCGCGTCTACGAGCGCCTGGTGGGGCTGCGCGCCCTGGACCGGGTGGCCTGCGCGGGGCAGGGGATCGAGGATATTCCGCTGCAACTGCTGGTCAACAACCGCCCGGTCTTTCTCAAAGGCGTCAACTGGGTCCCGCTGGACGCCTGTCCGGGCAGCATCACCCGGGAGCGCTACGAGCTGTTCCTGCGCCAGTTCCAGGCGGCGGGGGTCAATCTGATCCGCGTCTGGGGTGGCGGGCTGAAGGAGAAGGACGCCTTCTACGAACTTGCCGACGAACTGGGGCTGATGGTCATGCAGGAGTTCCCGCTGGCCTGTCAGAAGCTGGCGCGGACGGAGCGTTTCTTCCGTGTCCTGGCCAGGGAGGCGCGGGCCATCGTCGACCAGCTCAAGTGTCACCCTAGCGTGGTCATCTGGTGCGGTGGCAACGAGCATTACCATTATTGGGACAACTGTGATTCCGGCACCGAGCGCATGCTCGCCTGCGTCGACTGGGTGCGCAAGACCTTCGCCATCGCCGACGGCAACCGCGATTGGCGCGGTGGGTGCGAGCGCTATGACGAGCCGGCGCTGCTGCTACTCGCCGAGCTATGCGCCAGGGAAGACAGTTCCCGTCCCTTCCAGATCACCTCCGGCATGGAGGGGGAAGGCGAGGTTCATGGCATCTGGAACTGGAATCCGGCTATTGGCGACCACCGCTTCCGCGATAGCGATTCCCTCTACGACTACTGGCTCGGCGCCAAGGGTTGCCTCTTCTCCGAGGCGTCGGTTTCCGGCATCGCCAACCTCGCCACCATCCGCGACGTGCTTCAGGAGAATGCGCCGGCTGTGCCGGAGAAGAGCGATCCCGTCTGGCGGCTGCATCACGCCTTTCACGCCGCCTGGGACCAGTTGCCCGATCTCTGGCTTGATCTGCCCTCGACGGCGAAGCTGTTCGGCCCGCCCGAGGATATTGAGACGCTGGTGCTGACCAATCAATGGATGCAGGGGGAAGGCGGGCGTTTCCTGGTCGAGGAGATCCGCCGCCGTCAGGGACAGAGTTGCGGTGTGATCTGGTGGGGCGTGAACGAGCCGTGGCCGGGTCTGGCCGGCAACGCCCTGATCGACTGGCACGGCCGCCCAAAACTGAGCTGGCCGATGGTCACCAACAGCTTCAAGCCCAGCATTCTCTCCTTGCGCTATCCGCACTGCGTCCTGCGCCGCTTCAAGCCGGAACTGTGGCTGACGCACGACGGCCTGGCACCGTTCAACGGACGCTACGAGGTGACGGTTCGCAACCTGGCGACCGGTGTCGTCGACACTTACAATGGCACCGTGGACGCCGAGCCGTACCAGTCGCTCTTCCTACGCAATCTCACCCCGGTTCGGATGACCGCCGGAACCCGCTTGCACGTCAGCTGCCGGCTGTTCGACGGGCAGGGCCAATGCTTGCACCAGAACGACTACCTGTTTGCCTCCAATGAGGACGCCGTCCCCTTCGATGCGGGGATGGTGGAACAAATCCATAGGCTGTTTAGTCCATCGGACACTTAACCGCCACCCTTACTCGGATACCCTTAACCGACCTGCTTAAACGACATAATCGGAGGACAAAATGAACGAAGCCACCATGACCTATTCTCTGCCAGACGAGGAACGTCGCTATCTGCGTGAACTTGCCCGGAAACAAGCCGGAATTGCCGCGCTGCCGGTGATGGCGCAGCGGCGCCAACAGTGGACCGATATGAACGATGGCAAGCCGGGAACCCGGCCGCCTTTCGTCATCGAGACCGGGACGTTCGACCGTGATTTCATGCCGGACTCCATCTTCCATTGCAAATCCGCTTACGGACGCAAACTGGAAGGCTCGTTTCTGCGGGCTATCCGCCATCACGAACTCCTCAACGATGATCATGTCTGCCCCGACACCCTCGATATGGGGTGGCATGCGTGGTGTAACGAGTTCGGTATCGAAATTCCGACCACGTATGCCAAGGATGCGGAAGGGGTTACCACGGGGTACCATTTTGAATGTCCCATCAAGGATCTCAATGATGGCTTCGATATGGTCAAGCCCTCAGTCTTTTTCCTCGACCGTGAGTCCACAATGGCCGAGAAGAAATTCCTGGAGGAAACCTTTGGCGATGTGCTTCCAGTGGCCATGCGCTCGGGGACTTATGGGAACAACTATCTGACACAGCGTCTGATGCGTCTCATGAGCATGGAGACGTTTTTTCTGGCGATGTATGATTGCCCCGACAAGCTTCATGCACTGATGGCCTTGTTGCGGGATAACGCCAGCCGCATGGCGCGCTGGGCAGAGCAGGAAGGGTTGTTGGTCCTCAATAACGGCAACCAATGCACCTGCGGAACCTGTTTTAATTTCACAACCCTGCTACCCAAGGCGCCCGTGGCTCCCAGCCAGGTGAAACTGTCGGACATGTGGGGCAGCATGGACAGCCAGGAAACAGTGGGGGTCTCGCCTGAACTCTTTCATGAGTTCTGTTTTCCCTATTACCGTGATTTGGCCTCGATGTTTGGTCTGGTTTACTGGGGTTGCTGTGAGCCTGCCGACCCGATCTGGGAGACGTCGCTCAGTAAACTCCCCAACCTGAAGGCCGTCTCGATTTCGCGCTGGGCGAATCAGGCCTACATGGCCGAGGCGCTTGCGGGCAAGGGAATTGTCTACTCGCGTAAACCCAATCCGAACCTGCTCGGCCTTGATGTGCATCTCAATGAGGAGGCCTGGGCGAAAGAGATTCGAGAAACACTGGAAATTACTGCCGGGAAGAATATACCCTTGGAGTTTGTTGTGCGGGATGTGTATTCCATGCACGGCAACCTCGACAAGCCTCGTCGTGCAGTGGAAATCGCCCGGCGTGAAATCGCCCGGTTCTACTCATGAGCAAGGAATCACCCATGATAGCGATAATCAATAAGTTCCGCAGGGAGCTCCGTGCGCGGCGATGGTGCGCGGGGGTGATCCTCGTTCTGGCAAGTACGGGCTGCACGAGTATGCCCCGGACGGGGGAGGCCTCTCCGGCCGCCAACGCGCCTGTGCGTCTGACCGGCGCACCGCAAACGCAGGCGGAGTTGGCTCTGCCGTTGACCGTTTGGACAGAGCGACGGACGGCACCGGAGCCGCTGGCGATTCATGTGGTACGGATCGATTTGCAGTGTCCGGACCTCGAGGTGATCGTTATGCCGGCGGACGATCCGGACGGCGATGGCCCGGCGGAATCGGTGCTGACCGATCCCCGTGAACTGGCGGTGCAGTTCAAAGCTCTTGCGGCCGTCAACGCCAATGCCTTCGGGGTTCTTCCCGGCGCCAACGGTAAAGAGGTTAAGACGTTTAGGTCGGGCCTGCCGGTAGACATCCTGGGTCTGGTGGTTCATGCAGGTGTGCGCCGTAGCGGCATGTATCCGCCGAATCTGTGTTTCTGGCTCGATGACGCCCAGTATCCGCATTTCGGAGCGGATCCCGGCGAGACGGCAGGCCTGCGCGAGGGGGTCAATGTCTGGTGCAACGACCTGGTCGCCGAAGGTCGGCCCATTCCCGCACCGGGCGGCGACCGTCACCCGCGCACCGCCGTGGGGGCCGATGCCCGGGGGCGCTGGCTGTTTCTGGTAGTGGTGGATGGCCGACAGCCAGGGGTAAGCGTGGGAATGACTGTGCATGAACTGGCCACCTTGATGGTGCAATTGGGATGCGCGAGGGCGGTCAATCTGGATGGCGGCGGCAGCAGTATTCTGCTTGCCGCCGGACCGACGGGTGCGCTCGACATCGTCAACCGTCCCTCCGGTGGAACGCCCCGGCCTGTGCCAGTGCTGCTCGGTGTGTGCTCTCGCGAAGATTCGAAATTAAACAAATAATGAAGAATACCATGACAAAACGTGAGATCATCAAGACATTACTCGCTAAACAACTCCCCGAGCGGGTCGGGTTGAACGAGGCTTTCTGGCCGTTCATCGTCGAGAACGCGTGGCAGAAGCAGGGGGTCGCGCCTGACACGGACTTCATACAGCGTTTCAACCTGGATCTGCGCAGCATCTCGTGGTTTGCGGCTCCCGCGCCGCGGCCGGATCTCGTCAGTGTCGTCGAAGAGTCGGACGAGTGGATCGTCAACCGCGACGGCTGGGGCGCCGCCATGAAGACATGGAAACACAAGGCGGGCACACCCGAGCATGTGGGCTTCATGGTCTCCTCGCCGGAGGTCTGGAAACGGGATTTCCGTGATGCGTTTGCGGCGATCAATGTCCGCGACCATGTGGATCTCAATGCGCTGAAGGCCAAATACAAGCAGGCGATGGCCGGTGAGGAGTTCGTTACCTATTCCGGTCTCTTTGTGTTCGAGGACCTGCGTCGCATCCTCGGGGATGTCACCATGCTCGAATCCCTCCTGCTGGAGCCGGAGTGGATTCATGATTTCTGTTCCCTGGTGACAGGAAAGTACATTGACTATTTCGAGCTGTTGTTCCGGGAAGTGGGTTTGCCTGATGGACTCCACATCTACGAGGATCTCGGCTACACGGCGAATTGTTTCGCCTCCCCGACCTGCCATCGCGAGTTGATCCTGCCCTATCACAAGAAGTTGTTCAGCATGTTTAAGGACTACCACCTGCCGGTCATCCTGCACACCTGTGGCGACTTCCGCCCGCACATCGAGAGTATCATCGAGTCCGGAGTGGATTGCATCCAGGCCATGGAAGCCAAGACCGGCATGAACGTGGTGAAGCTGGCTGAACAGTACAAAGGCAAGCTTTGCTTCATGGGCAACATCGATATCCGCGCCCTGGAAAGCGGCAGCCGCGAACGCATCAAGGAAGAGTGCCTCGGCAAACTCAACGGCATGAAGGCGCTGCGCGCCCCGTATGTCTACATGTCCGACCACTCCATTCCGCCGAGCGTGACGGTGTCGGACTACGAATATATGCTCGAACTGTTTTGGCAGAACTGCCGGTATTGAGTGGGCCCCATTAACAGGAAGATCACATGATTCAGAATGCTTATGAAGACATGAAAGCGGCACTGGAACGTCGGATTCCGGCGGGCGCGGTGCCGATCTGGGAATTGGAGTTTCATGCCTGGGATGCAGCGTCCGGTCGGCATGTCGTGCTGGGCGAGGAGATGGAGCGGTTGACTCCCGCTGAGCAGGAACGGGCGATGCAGGAGAATGCGGAGATCATTGTGTCGGTATGCCGCGACCTGCACTTCGCCGCCGTGACCCCTCCGGGACCGTACTGGCATACCGCTCCCGGCGAGCTTGCCTATAATGTGTTGCCGGGCGACCTGCGCTGGAGGCAGTTCGAGATCCTTAGGGCCTTGGCGGGCGATGAACTGGCGCTGGTCGGCGGGGCGGGGGGGATTATTGCCGCCAACTATAGCCCGGAGTTTTGCGAGGCACTCTTCTTTGAGCCGGAAAAGGTGGATCAGATGGCCGAGCAGGGATTGGCCCTGGGGCTGGAGAACGCTAGGCGCTATCGGGATTTGGGGGCGGAAATCATTTTTACAGCTTCCGATATCGCCGACAACTCAGGGCCGTTTTTCAATCCTGACCAGATGGCGCGATTCATTCTCCCTTATGTCCGGCGCTGGGCGGAAGCGGCTCATGAGATGGGGCTCCTGACCATCATGCATTCCGATGGCCAGCTCACCCCCTATTTGGACGCCCTGGCCGATACGGGGATGGATGCCCTACAGGCGATAGATTCGGTCGCCGGCATGGACATGGCCCGGACGCGGCAGGTGGTGGGGAACCGGCTCTGCCTCTGCGGCAACGTGGATTGCGGATTGCTGCTGCTCGGCACGCCCGAAAAGGTCTATGAGGCGACGACGACGCTGTTGCAAAAGCAGAAGCCGCATGGCGCCTTTGTCCTCGGCGCCAGCAATGCGGTGCAAAAGGATGTCCCCATGCAGAACTACCGCGCCATGATCGAGGCGTGGAAGAGTGCGGGACAGTACGAAGGATTTCAGCAATGACATACACACCCAAAACCATCCAAGTCGGCACTGCTGTTCTGCCTTTGGAGATCCGTGACGGCCAACTCCACAGCCTGGGCGCGGTGACCATCAGCGGCGCCGCCCTACGCAATCCATCCACCCGGTTCCTGTCGTGGTTCGATACCTTCGAAGGGGAGACTTTTCGGTACCATCGCGCTGATGGAGGCCGGATGCTATGGTAAAAAAGGAGTGAACGATCAATGAAATCAAAGGAACGTATCGTCGCGGCGCTGACCGGCAAGCCGGTGGATCGCCTGCCATTCAGCCCGTTTCTGGCTTATGTGTGGGAATACTTCCCGAAAGAGGTTCAGGATGCCGGGCCGTTGGCCTTCCACCACATGATCGGTGCCGATCCGTTATGGCGGGGTGCCCCATGTCCGGTCGGATATGCAATGAATCCAGAGGTAAAAACCACCTGTTTCGAACAGGACGGCAGGCAGGTTACGGTCGTCAGCACTCCGGTGGGTGAATTGCGCATGGCGTCCATGAAGAGTGAGTCTGGAAATACAAATTTTCTGGTCGAGCACCCGTTGAAAACCAAGGAGGACTACAAGGTTCAGACCTGGATTGAGGAGCATACCCGCATCATCCGTGACCCGAAGCCGATGGCGGTGCATTTCGCCGGGGATGGGCGGGAAGGGCTTTCCCTAGGCATGCTCATTCCGCGCTGCAAGTCGGCCTATCAGTCGCTGGTCGAACATCATGCCGGCACGGAGGAACTGGTCTATGCCCAGGCCGACTTCCCAGATGCGGTCAATACCCTCTGGCAGACCATGGTCGCGCGGGACATCGAGGCCGCCCGGATGGCCGCCGAGGCGGACTATGACTATTTCATTACCTGGGAGGATTCCAGCACGCAGAACTATTCCCCGGAGATATACGACCGCTACATTGGCGCCGAAATATCGCAGTGGTGTGACATCCTGAAAGCCAATGGCAAGCACTATGTACAACATGCCTGCGGACATGTTCGGGCCTTGATCAGGCCCATGCAGATGTCAGGTGTCATGGCGGTCGAAAGCCTGTCGCCCCTTCCCACGGGCAACCTGACTTTGGCGGAGGCCCGGGCCATCGCTGGCCCCGCACTCGGGATCATCGGGGGCATCGAGCCGACGCAGTTCCTCCGGCTGCCCATGAGCGAACTGGGCGCGTATGTGGAACAGGTCATCGCCGATGGGCAAGGCGGTCCGTTCGTCCTTGCCAATTCCGATTCCTGTCCGCCGGGAGTGACAGTGGAGAAATTCAAGCGGGTGGCGGACATCGCCAGAGGTGTAAAACTATGATGCAACCTTGGTTCAATGAAGCGAACATGGCCCTGGCCAAGCGGTGGAGAAGAATTGAACCCAACGGGGTAGAGCGAAGCACCTATCGGGCCGGAATGGAAAATGAAACATGAGTAACGAACAAGAGATTATTCGCGTCGGTAAGGCCGACATGCGTCCTCAGTTCGACCGGATGGGGCAGCTCTATGCCGCTCTCGCCAAGGCCGGGCTCTATTTCAAGCCCGAGGCGCTGGCCCTCTACAAGGCGCAACGCCACCGCCTTTGCGGCAAACCACGCCTACTTGCTGTCTCCGATGGAAAATATGGAAACAAAAAAGGAATCCTTGGAGTCCAGACCTAATGATCATGAATACACGCCTACTTGAAACAACCGCCGTTTACCGGGCCAGCGTCCAGCAGGCCCATCCTGTCGAAATCGGCTCGCACCATATTGTGCTGCGGACCACGGCCGTCATGGCCAGCAAACGTGCCGTGTCGTCGGCCGATACCGACATGCTCAACCAGCGGGCGCTGGCGGGCCTCGGCAAGGAAGTGGAAGGCCGCGTGAGGATTGACGTGATCGGGGATCGCACCTTGCGGATCCGTTACGCCGAAGGACAGTCGATTCCGGAGAATCAGACACCGATGTTGGCCGCGTCGCCTAAGATCGGCGGCTCCTGCACGATCACGCAGGGTCGGCGTACCGATCCCGCCATGAAGGCCGCCCCCTGGTTGGCCGAAGCCAAACAGGTGTCCCTTGACGAGGTGATCACCATCACCACGCCGGCATTTATTGCCACGGTGTCCCTTGCGCCCTACCGGATCGAGATCACCACGCCCGACGGCCGGGCGATCACCGGCATCGGCGGTCCGGAGAAGGATGCCTTCTGCAACTGGGACGCCTACAACACGGGTGTCTGCCGCACCTTGGAAGGCGGACTGCCGGTCGCCGCGGAGAGTTTCGACCTGATGCCCGACGAGGCCATCTACGGCCTGGGCGAGAAGTTCATCAAACTGAACAAGGTGGGGCAGACGATAGACCTGAACATGGTCGACGCTCTGGGGGTGACCACGGGGCGGTCCTATAAAAACATTCCCTTCTTTGTCAGCACGCGCGGCTATGGAACCTTCTTCAACCACAGTTCACTGATGACCTGCTGGATCGGCAGCCGTAGCGCCTGCGACGTCCAGGTGGCGGCGGAAGACGATTTTCTCGACTATTTCATTTTCATCGGTGATATCCGCCAGGTACTGGGGCTTTATACCGACCTGACCGGCAAGGGGGCCATGCCGCCACGCTGGACCTTCGGGTACTGGCAGAGCAAGATCAGCTACAAGTCGGCCGAGGAGACCCTCGATATCGCCAGGAAGATGCGCGAGCATCAAGTCCCCTGCGATGTCATCCACCTGGATACCCACTGGTTCAAGCAGGACTGGTATTGCGATCTGGAGTTCGACAAGGACCGCTTCCCGGATCCGGCTGCCTACCTGAAGCAACTGGCCGACCTGGGGATCAAGATCTCCCTCTGGCAACTGCCCTACATCCCCGAAGGTTCCGCGCTGTTCAACGACCTGAAGGCCGTGGATGGCTTCGTGAAGAACGCCGCCGGCGGGATCTACAACAGCGGTATTTGTTTCACCCCCGGCTTCAAGGGGATTGTCGGCATCGTGGACTATACCAATCCCAGGGCCGTCAAGGTTCATCAGGAGTATCTGCGGCGGTTGTTCCAACTCGGTGCCAAGGTGATCAAGACCGATTTCGGTGAGGCCGCTCCGTTGGATGGAGTCTACCATGATGGTACGCCCGGGAGCCAAATGCACAATCTCTACCCCTTGCTCTACAACAAGGCGGTCTTTGAAGTCACCAAGGAAGCCACCGGTGACGGAGTGGTCTGGGCGCGCAGCGCCTGGGCCGGCAGTCAGCGCTATCCGTTGCACTGGGGTGGGGACAACAGCCCCAACGCCTTCAACATTATTCCGCAACTGGAGGGCGGGCTCTCCTTCGGGCTCAGTGGCTTCCAGTTCTGGAGTCAGGATATTGGCGGCTTCTGCGGGACCACCAACGATGCGTTGCTGATCCGCTGGATGCAGGTGGGAATGTTCACCAGCCATAGCCGCATCCACGGCTTTGGCGACCGCGAACTCTACAAGTTCAAGCCCGAAACGCTGCGCATCTGCCGCAACTATATCCAGCTCCGCTACCGTCTGTTGCCGTACATCTTCGCCCAGGCTGAACGCTGCGTGCGCGAGTCATTGCCGCTGATGCGGGCGTTGGTGGTGGACTACCAGAACGATCCGACCACATTCAACATCTCAGACCAGTTCCTGTTTGGCGGCGACCTGCTGGTGGCGCCTGTCGTCACCCAGGATCCACGCCGCAAGGTCTATCTGCCCGAGGGTGTGTGGACTTGCTGGTGGACCGGGGAGCGGCTGCATGGAGCGCGATGGATTGATGTCGAGGCTGGCTTGGAAACCCTCCCGTTGTACATTCGTGAAGGCGGGATCATCCCGCTGGGGCCGGTCATGAATTATGTGGATGAAAAGCCGGTAGACCATCTGGAGGTCCGCCTCGGCTTCCGCGACGGTGACGGCCAGACGTCCACAAGGCTGACCGTGAATGGCCGGGAGGTCCAACTGGACTACGAGACCACCGGTGGCCGGCATGTTCTCCGTGTGGCCGGCAGTCCGGTGCCCGTGAGTGCGATCAATGGCCGAAGTAAGGGTATCGTCGTTGCCCATGAAACATAAACGCATTGTCATTGGGAATGATCCGTTCGCGGATTGGCCCTGCAACAACTTCTGGCACCGGGCCAATTGGCCGGTCTCCTGGGTCATGCATCCCGAGGGGATGGTACCCCCGGGTGCGTGGCAGTTCCAGCTGCGGCTTGATCTTCCGGACGCGACGCGTGTTCCGCTCCATGTCACGGCGGACGAGTTGTATGAACTCTACATCAACGGCACCCTGGTCGGACGCGGACCTGAACGGGGTGAGCCCCTCCATTGGCATTACGACTCGTATGAGGTCAATTTACCCGAGGGTACGCATGAAATCATGGTGCGGGTGTGGGCCTTTGGCAGGAAACTCGGGCCCCACGGCCTGATCGGGTTGCAGCCGGGATTCCTGCTGGCGACATCCCGTGAGTTTCATGGCCAACTGGCAACGGGTGTCGCTCCTTGGCGCACGAAGGTTGAGGCGGGGTACTCCTTAACTAAGAACGCCATCGGCTGGGGCACCGGGCCGGAAATCACCCTGGATGCCGCCAAGATGGCACGACCCGATTCGGAGGATTCTTCATGGCAGCTGGCGCGGGCAGATCAACCGGGGCTCAACGCGGAACGGGCCTTCAGCAACTGGCCGACGCACCATCTTGTCCCTTCCACGCTGCCCGCCATGCTGGAACGCCCCTGCCGACCCGCCCGTGTCCGTTTCATCGGCGTGGTCGATACCGCCCTGGTGGACGAGGCGTTGCATGGCCGGCAGGAAGAGGAGGGCTGGAATGGTCTACTGATGGGCGCACCGGTCACCGTGCCCCCACACTCCGTGCGGCGCATCATTCTCGACAACGGCAACTATCTCTGCGCCTATCCACGGTTGACTGTCAGGAGCGGGGCCGGGTCGCGGATCCGCCTGCGTTGGGCGGAGGCGCTATTCGAGAAAGAACAGCCCAACGGCACGCCGTGGCCGGTCAAGGGGCATCGGGACGAGATCCAGGGGAAGGTCTTTACCGGCTACGGTGACACCTTCCTGCCAGACGGCGCGCGCCGAACCTTCGCCCCGCCTCTCTGGCGGCCGGGCCGCTACCTGGAACTCCTGGTGGTCACCGCCGCGGAAGGCGTCGAATTGGAAGACCTGACGCTCCTCGAAACCCATTATCCGCTGGAGCAAACCGCCCGGTTCGAGAGTTCCGATCCGGCGCTGGCGGCGATTGTCCCGCTAGCCGTGCGGTCGCTTGAGATGTGCATGCATCAGGCCTATTTCGATTGTCCCTACTACGAGCAACTGATGTACATCGGGGACACCCGTCTTCAGGCGCTGGTGACGTATGTTCTCAGCGGGGATGACCGGCTGCCGCGCAAGGCGATTTGCCAGTTTGGCCATTCGCTGCAAAGCGACGGCTTGACCCGGTCACATTTCCCGGGACTTGCCGTGCAGACCATTGCCCCGTTTTCGCTCTGGTGGATCGGCATGCTCCATGATTTTGCCCACTGGCGCGACGATGAGGTTTTCGTCAAATCCCAACTCAACACGATGCGGTCGATCCTCAATGCCTGGTCGAACTACCTGACTGCCGGGGGCCTGGTGGAGGCACCGCGTGGCTGGAACTTCGCCGATTGGGTGCCGCACTGGGATAACGGGATGCCGCCGGACGGCGAGTCCGGCATTTCCGGGATTTTGAATCTGCAATTCCTTCTGGCGCTACGCTGGTGTGCGGAACTTGAGGCGCATTTCGGCGAACCGGAACTTGCGAGCCGGGCGAAACGGATGGCGAAAGAACTTTATGACCGCATCAGTTCCATGTTCTGGAGTGAGACGCACGGACTTTTTGCCGACACGCAGGCGCACGATTGCTGGAGCGAACACGCCAATTCGCTGGCCGTGCTGAGTGGCATGCTGGACGCGCAACGCCTCGAAAGGGTCAAAGTGGGCCTGCGTGATCGCAACGATTTGTCCCGTGCCACCATTTATTTCAGCCATTACCTCTTTGAGGCGTATGCGGCGTGCGGGTTGGTGGATTGTCTGCAAAGCCGCCTCTCCTATTGGAGCGAACTGGGAAAACTGGGCTTCAAAACAACTCCCGAGCAGCCTGAACCGTCGCGCTCGGACTGTCATGCCTGGGGTGCCCACCCGCTTTATCACTTTTTCGCCAGTTTTCTGGGCGTACAGCCGGGGCTGGGGTTCCGCACGGTTAAGGTTCGGCCCCAGTTTGGCCGGTTGACCTCCATGTCGGGCAGACTGCCGACGCCTCACGGGTTCATCGAATTCGATCTTCACCACGAGGCGGGATGTCTTAGTGGCCGTATGATTCTTCCCTCCAATGTCACCGGCAAATTGTACTGGGCAGGGAAAGACGAGAATATGGGACAGGATATACACACGAGTAGCGTACCCGGTTCGGTTGGTCAGTGTATAAGCAGGTAAAATGACAGCCAAAATGAAGAGTTTGAACAAGCACGCAAAGATCGCAAAGGATTATGACTCATGAAACCAGTACGAGTATCAGCCGATCGATGGAACTTTGAAACCGCCGATGGCGCGTTGATCACGCCGCTGGGCGGCAACATGTTGAACGACCAGCACCCGGGGCAGGGGACGCTGTTCCAAAATTTTGACGCCGCTGACTGTGATCGCCGCTTCGGCATCATGGCCAGTTTGGGACTGAACTGCGTCCGCCAGGCCATTGGCGTGAATGAAGTGTTCGATCTGGTCACCGGCCTCAAGGCGGCTGGCATGAAGAACTGGGACACGTTCATTGCCCTGGCCGAGAAACACGGCATCTATCTCATGCCTGTGGGCGGCTACATCGGGGGCAATGATTGGTTCGATGTCGAGCGTCTCGCCGACAATGGCAAGTCGCTCGACGAGTCGTGTGCCTTCTGGGAGGCCTTTTGCGGGCGGTACGCCAACCACCCGGCGATCTGGGCCTGGGACTTGCGCAACGAACTGCTCTACTGGGAGCAGGAGCACATGACTGTGGGCGGTGACAAGGATTCGCAGCGGGTCGGCAACCTGATCCGCGACGCCTGGCCAAAGTGGCTCGAAACCCGCTACGGAACGGTCGGAACCATGAACCGGGTCTACGGCAAATCGTTTGCCTCGTTCCACGACGTGCCCGGTCATATCAAGTTCAGGGAGAATCCCTTCGATCTGTGCGACTATGATTTCAGGAACTACCTCAACGATCGCGGCTACGGCTGGTGCAAGCGCCAGTGCGATGCCATCCGCGCCGCCGCGCCGGGCCACATGATCGTCTCGGGTAATAATGCCTGGCTGTCGCCCGACCAGGATTTGTTCCTTGCCAATGGCTTCCACAACCGCGCCCTGCATGACCTGTTTGACTTTGTCACCTTCCATCCATACCCCGCCTGGGAGTGCGTGCCCGGAGGGCGGGGTGATCCGCTGGACGGCGGCGAGCCCCTGCGCTACTGGCTGAGTGCCTGCATCGGTAACGCTCGGATGGATCACTACGGCAAGCCGGTGGTGGTGCAGGAGTTCGGCTGGTACGGTGGCGGGACCTCGAAGTTCCTCTGTGACCTGCCGCACCGCAGCGAGCAGGAGCACGCCGACTACACTCGCACGTTGACCGACGTCTTGATTCCCCATGTCAACGGCTTCATCAACTGGCCGACTTTCGACATGCCGGCCGCCAACGACATCTCGAACCACGGCGGTATTTTCACGGCGGAAGGGAAACCCAAGGCGCTGGCCAAGGTCTATGCCGAACTGGTGACGCGCCTGAACGGCCAGCGGCAAGTCCGCGCGCGGGCCACGACCACGTTGGACTATTCGCTGCTCGGCCTCTACACCTGCCGCTCCTACCAGGATCGGATGTGGGATGAAGTGCACGCGGTGATGCAGGCCGGACAAGTGCCGGATTTTAGGTTTATTTAACGCATAGGAATATGCAAACTTGGAAATGAAGGACATTCTAATGACAAATCGAACCGATTGGTTTCAGCGCGCCCGTTGGGGCGTTTCATCCCATTACCTGGCGGATTTTGCCAGCTCTACAGCGGGTGCCGACCTGCTGCCCGACGAGTGGAACCGGCAGATTGACGCCTTTGACGTGGAAGGCCTGGCCGACCAGCTTGCGGCGGCCAAGGTTGGCTACTACATGCTGACCCTCGGGCAGAATTCCGGCTTCTTCCTCTCACCCAATGCCACCTATGACCGATTGGTCGGGCGCACCCCAAGCCGGTGCTCGCGGCGGGATGTGCTGATGGAGCTGGCGGTGGCGTTGGAGAAGCGTGGTATTGCGCTCCTGGCTTATCTTCCCAGCGGCGCGCCGGCGGCGGATCCTTTCGCCTGCGAAAAGCTGGGCTGGGAATGGGGTTACAAGGGTGGCTGGCCGCACGGCTGGAACAACGAGCTGCGAACCGGGAAGCGGCTGGTCGAGTTCCAATTGAGATGGGAGGCGGTGATCCGCGAGTGGTCCCTGCGCTGGGGACGGCTCGTGAAGGGGTGGTGGTTCGATGGGTGCTACTTCGCCGACGAGATGTACCGGCATGCGGACGCGCCGAATTTCCACAGTTTCGCGGCGGCGGCGCGCGCAGGTAACCCCGACAGCATCGTGGCTTTCAATCCAGGCATCATGTTGGAACCGCATTCCGAAGCGGAGGATTATACCGCCGGGGAAACCAACGAGCCCGAGAAGCTCGTCTGTCCGGGTCGCTGGGTGGTGGCGAAGGATGGCCATCGCGAGCAGTACCATGTGTGGAGCTACCTGGGCAACAACTGGGGCGCCATGCCCCTGCGGTTCACCGTGGAACAGCTTCGTAGCCTGACCACCAACATCATTGACCATGGCGGGGTCTTTACCTGGGACGCTCCCATTGAAAAGAGTGGACGGCTTCCCGCCGAGGCCGCCGATGCACTGGCTGGCTTGGGACAGTCCCTTCAAATTTTAAGGAACAACGGAATATGAACATCATTTACGTATCACCGCTTGGAAATGATCAGTGGAGCGGTTTGTTGGCGGATCCGGCACCGGACCGGCAGGACGGGCCGTTCGCCACGCCGGGGCGGGCCTTGCAGGCGTTGCGGGACGCGCGGTGTGCGGGTGAGCCGGCGGAGGTGCGCCTCCGCGGCGGCGCGTACACTCTTTCGGAACCACTGGTCTTTGGACCGGAACTCGCGGGTACGGAATCGGCCCCCGTCCGGTTCTCGGCCTATCCCGGCGAACAGCCGGTGCTCAGCGGCGGACGGAAAATCACGAACTGGCAAGTCGGCGAACATCAGGGGCGCCGTCTCTGGATGGCGGATCTGCCTGAGGTGGCTACCGGCGACTGGAATTTCCTGCAACTGTTTGTGAACGGGCAGCGTCGGTTTCGCCCGCGCCTGCCCCGGACCGGCTTCCACCGGTTCGCGGCGCTGACCGGTAAGGACTCCGGGATGAACTGGCATGAGGGGCCGGACAACGTGCAGTACGAGCCCGGCCAGATCCGCAATTGGCGGAATATCCAGGACGTGGACGTGGTGGTCTATCAGCTCTGGTTCGATACACACCACCGCATCAAGAGCATCGACGAGGATAAACACATCGTTCATTTCCAGGCGCGCAGTCTTGGCAGTCTGAAGGATGAGCAGAACCTGATGGCCCGCTACTATGTCGAGAACGTCTTTGAGGCGCTCGAAGAACCTGGTCAGTGGTATCTGGATCGGACCGGCGGAAAGCTCTTCTATCTGCCCCTGGAGGGAGAAACACCCGGGACCACGGAGGTCGTTGCCCCCTGTCTTCAGACTCTGGTTCGTGTCGAAGGATCCGCTGGAAACCCCGTGCGTCATGTCCATCTGGAGAACCTGCATTTCCAGCATGCCGAATGGCTTCCCCCGGCCGATTGGACCGGTTCGATCCAGGCCTGTTTCGACATTCCTGGCGCGGTGGTTTTCAGCCATGCGGAACACTGCGCGCTCTATGGGTGCGAGATCCGCCAGATCGCCCAATATGCGGTGCAGCTTGGCGCTGGCAGTCACGACTGCCGGGTAGTGGCCTGCGCCATGTCGGACATGGGAGCCGGGGGTGTGCGCGTGGATCATGAATGGTGCATCAACTCGTGGGCAACCAATCGCGAGATTGGCCAACTCACGGCGAACGGCAAACCGCGCGCCGCGCTGGTTTCCGACTGCGTGATCCATGACGGCAGCGTTCTTTACCCGAGCGCCATCGGGATCTGGGTCGGCAATGCCGGGCACAACCGCATCCTGCACAATCATATCTTCAACATGAACTATACCGGCATTTCCTGTGGTTGGATCTGGGGCTATGCCGACACCGCCACGGTGGCCAACCGGATCGAATACAATCACATCCACCATATTAATTGGGCGCAAGTGTTGAGCGACAATGGCGCCATTTACCTGCTGGGACGTCAGCCCGGTGGCCTCGTGAAGGGCAATCACATCCATCACATCAGTTGCTACGGTTACGGCGGGTGGGGAATCTACCCGGATGAAGGCAGCTCGGAAATCATCTTCGAGGATAATCTCGTTCACCACACGCGCCATGCCGCCTACAGTTGCCACTACGGCCGAGACATGCTGGTTCGCAATAATATCTTCGCCTATTCCGGGGCGCCGCATGTCTCGCCCGCAGGCCGGCACGAAGGACACCGCGTCGGGGTGTTTGGACAAAATATCATCGTCTTTCGCGAGGGCCGGATGGATGGCTCCGGCTATGCCGCCCAGGGTTGGCCCCGGAAGATCTGCCAGTTCAGTGACAACCTGATCTGGTCCCACTCCGATGCACTGGATCTGGGGGAACCCTTGGGCACGCTGCAGGAACAGGGCCAGTTTCTCAACACCGTGGCCAGCGATCCGCTCTTCCTGGATCCCGATGGCGGGGACTTCTCGTTGCGTTCCGATTCGCCCGCTCTGGCGCTGGGATTCAAGCCGTTCGCGCCGGAGCAGGCCGGCCCGCGGCAGGGAGGCTGTCGGCCGGAATCCTACCGCGACTGGCCGCGCGAGAGCGTGGCCCCGCGGCCGATCGTTACCTCCAGGCTGGAGATTGACGAGAATCACGAAGTGCGACTGCGCATGACGAATCTTGGCGATGCGAGCGCGACCGGCAAGGTGACTTTGAAGCCGCTCGAAATCGGCACGGTGACTCTCGATGGCACCGCCACGGTGGAAGTCGCTGGACTCGCCCCCGGTGCTACGCTTGAGCATCGCTGGCGCCTTCAGGTGGGCGCGGCGGTTGAGGCCTTTGGTGTCGAAACCGACGTCGAGGGCGTCGGGTTTCTGCCGACCCTCGCGTACCGGCGGCTGAACGCTGCCTGGCGCGTGCCGACCGTGGTCGCTGTCAACGAGGCTGTGGGGGTGCCGGCGGCGCTCGCCGCCATGGCCCCGCGGCAGTTGAGGAAAGGGAAGGCATTTCATGCTGATGTGCGTTTGGGGCGCACGGCGACCCATCTCCTGCTCGCCTTGGATATTGCCGATGTTGAAATCAAGACCAACCTGGAACAGCCTTGGGCCGGATCCTGTGTGGAAGTCTTTGTCGCCTCGGCGCAGCCGGCCGAACCGAATCTCCAGTTCTTTCTGGTTCCGGATCCGACGACCGGCGCGTTGTCCATTTTCCGGATCGCAAAACGGGAGGTTGTGCCGATGGCGGAGACTGACGGACTGTTGCGATTGGAGGGTCGGGGTTATGCCTGCGCGGCGCGCATACCCTTGGATCAATTTCCACCCCAAGCCGCGGACATGCGGTTTGAACTGAGAGTCATCGGTAGGCCGGTCGCCGACCAGCCGCAGACGGCCTCGTCGCTGTTCGGTTGCGCCTGTCCTGCCGGCAGCACGGCGGATTATGGGGTGATTCAGTTTGATGCCTGAGCAAAGATCGGTTAAGTGTAAGGGGAAGTGTTTCACTCTTAAACGCCACTCTTGAACGTTTACACTTAAACGGCCTGCTTAAGCGGTTAAGTGTAAGCGGTTAAGTGTATCCGGTTAAGTGTAAGCGGTTAAGTGTATCCGGTTAAGTGTATCCGGTTAAGTGTTGTGGGTTAAGTGTATCCGGTTAAGGGTAAGCGGTTAAGTGTGGCGTTTAAGAATTTAGAATGGAACTGAACATGAATATTGATTTCAATGTGAAACGCTGGGAAACAGTAAAAGAAAACTACCGCCGTTGGTGGGCGGGCGATCTGGAGCGTCCGCTGATTCAGGCGGTTCTGTCGGGGCGAACTCCGACGCGACCGAAGCCGGACATTCCGTGGTATGGATTCCAGAGCTTTTATGATTTTGCCGTGCCGGTTGAGAAGATCGTGGATTGGTATGAATACCATCTTGAGAGCTCGGTTTTTCTGGGAGATGGTTTTCCCCATGTTCATGCGAATTTCGGGCCCGGTGTCGTTGCCGCGTATATGGGGGCGGAGGTGACGAACAGCAAGAGCGTGGGGACCACCTGGTTCCATCCGCATAAGGTGCTCCCGGCCTCCGAAACCCGGCTGAAGGTGGATTGGCAGTCGCCCTGGTGGCACCGGACGGTGGATCTCTATCGGGCGGCGCAGGCCCGGTTTCAGGGGCAGGTGCAACTCGATATGACGGATCTTGGCGGCAATCTGGACATCGCCTCCACCTTCCGTCCGAATGAGAATCTGCTCTACGATCTCTACGATTGTCCTGAGGAGGTGGAACGGTTGGCCTGGGACGGCCACGAGGCCTGGTGGCAATGTTTCAATGCCCTCAACCGTGAAGCCAATCTGAATCCCGGCTATACCTCCTGGTGTCCTATCTTCTCTGAACAGCCCTACTACATGTTGCAGTGCGACTTTTGCTATATGATCGGGCCTGATCAATTCGAGCGGTTTGTACTGCCCGAATTGGCCGCCAGTTGCAAGAAACTGGTCAACCCATTCTATCATCTGGATGGTCCCGGCCAATTACCGCATCTCGATGCGTTGTTGAGCATTCCCGAACTCAAGGGCATCCAGTGGATCCCGGGGGCGGGTCAGCCGGATTGTTCGCAGTGGCCGGAGGTGTACCGCAAGATCCGGGCCGCCGGAAAATTGATCCAGATCTATGCGTGGGACAAGCCGCATGGCTGGGAACTGTTGGATATCCTTGCCGATCAACTGGGCAGTGCCAAGGGGATCATCATCATTGGCGGCGGGGAGATTCAGGATCAAGACAGGATTGGCCGGTTGATCGAGCGATATTCGTGACGGGAAGGTTGATGGATTGATAAGGGGATTGCCGGGGCGACGGAAAGCGGTTAAGAAGGTCGGTGAAGGGTCTTACACTTAAACGCTACTCTTAAACGTTTACTCTTAAACGGCCGTCTTAGTCGGTTAAGTGTGTCGGTTAAGGGTAAGCGGTTAAGGGTAAGCGGTTAAGTGTGGAGAGAGAGTATGGGCATGACACAGCCTTTTGGACATGAGAAGCTTATCATCTATCAGAAGGGCATGAGCTTCATGACACTGCGCAGTGCCTTGCTAGATCGGCTGGATCGGCGCGTTGCGGCATGTGATCACTTGGATCGGGGAGCGGAGAGTATCGTGGTGAATATCGCTCACGCCAGCAACACATGGTTGCCGAAAGAACGGATCGTCTACTTGGGGCATGCAAACGGGTCCGCAATTGAATGTGCGGCTTGCCTCGATGTACTTGTTGCCAAGGCGCTGCTGGCGTCAACTGAAGCCTATCCTGGCAAGAGTCTGTTGGCGGAAATAGTCAGCATGCTCATCGCCATGCGCAAGACTGCAGCCAACAGGGCCTGCGAAACTCATGCACAGTACCACACGAGAGTGGGGAATCTTTTCACTCATGAGGATTTGGAGGTATACCAGGTGGCCCTTCAACTCATCGCTCGGCTCTCAAAGGCGGCAACCCATGAGTAGTACCCTTAAACGTTTACCCTTAACCGCTACCCTTAAACGTTTACCCTTAACCGCCCCTCTTAAACGTATACACTTAAACGGCCTGCTTAAGCGGTTAAGTGTATCCGGTTAAGTGTATCCGGTTAAGTGTATCCGGTTAAGTGTAAGCGGTGAAGTGTTAGCGGTTAAGTGTATTCGGTGAAGTGTAAGCGGTGAAGAGTTGCGTTTAAGAGTGAGTCCAGCAGAGGGGGGGGGAATTGCCCCGCAGGGTCTGCAGAAGACCAGAAAAAAACAAAAAATATCATGAAACCAATGCCCAAAAAATTTAACTTGTATCCCCGTAACGCCAGTGACGGACTGGATCCGAAACTGTTCCGCAATCCGACGGCTGAGTATCGCGGGGCGCCGTTCTGGTGCTGGAACAACAAGCTCGACCGGGATCAGTTGCTCCGCCAACTCGGTTACCTCAAGGAAATGGGCATGGGCGGGCCGACCATGCATGTCCGTACCGGACTTGACACGGAATACCTGGGCGACGAGTACATGGACATCGTCCGTGACTGTGTGCGGCAGTCCAAGCGACAGAAGATGCTGGCGTGGTTGTATGACGAGGATCGCTGGCCCTCCGGTTCTGCCGGCGGGCTGGTCACCCAGGACGAGCGTTATCGTGCCCGGCATCTGCTGTGGACGTGCCAGCCCTACGGCGCCGGCGCGGTTGCCGCAACTCACAGTTCGTGGGCGGGGTCGAATCGCAATGAAAATGGCACGCTGCTCGCCGCCTTTGAAGTTGAGCTTGATGAAGCTGGTTGCCTCAAATACTACCGCCGCCTCCCCGATTCATCCCTCATCCCTCATCCCTCATCCTTCCCCATATGGTTCGCCTACCTCGAAACCGCTGCGCAAACTTCCTGGTTCAACAACCAGACCTACGTGGATACCCTGAGCCGACCGGCCATCGAGCGGTTTGTCGAGGTCACCCACGAGCGCTACAAGACGATCGTCGGCGCGGAATTCGGAAAAACCATCCCGGCCATCTTTACCGATGAACCCCAATTCACCCACAAGAAAACCTTCCAGTCTGCTGGTGACACCAATGATGTCATCATCCCGTGGACGGGCGGGTTCGGCGATGACTTGCTCGAGTCCCTGCCGGAGCTCTTCTGGGAATTGCCCGGCGGCACGGCCTCCGTGACCCGTTACCGGTATCACGACCAACTTGCCGAGCGATTCGCGAGTGCGTTTGCCGATACGGTGGGTGGATGGTGCCGGCGCAACGGCATTGCCCTTACCGGCCACATGATGGAAGAGCCGTCGCTCTTGTCCCAGACGCAAGCTTTGGGTGAGGCGATGCGTTCCTACCGGTCGTTTGACCTCCCCGGCATTGACATGCTCTGCGACTGGCATGAGTACACGACTGCCAAGCAGGCCCAGAGCGCCGCGCACCAGTTCGGCTACCCCGGGGTCCTGAGCGAGTTGTATGGCGTGACGAACTGGGATTTCGATTTTGCCGGGCACAAGGCGCAGGGCGACTGGCAGGCGGCTCTGGGCGTCACCGTTCGTGTTCATCATCTGGCGTGGGTCAGCATGGCTGGCGAAGCCAAGCGCGATTATCCTGCCTCCATCTTCTACCAGTCACCCTGGTACAAGGAATACCGGCTCGTCGAGGATCACTTCGCCCGCCTCAACACCGTTCTCACTCGGGGCCGGCCAGGTGTTCGGGTCGGCGTGATCCACCCCGTCGAGTCATTCTGGCTGTGCTTTGGCCCGATCGAGCAGACGCAGGTTGAGCGCGCCGAACGGGAGGCCAGTTTCAGCCATATCACCGACTGGCTGCTCAATGGCCTTGTGGACTTCAACTTCATCTGCGAATCGCTGCTTCCTTCGCAGGCGGGGCAGGCCGACTCATATTCTGGAGGCGGGACGCCCTCGTCCCGCTCTTCGCTTTCACTGGCGCCAGCGTCGGGCCACCGGGACGAGGGCGTCCCGGCTCCAGAAGAAGCCAGCAGGGCGAGTGAGTGCCAGTTCCGTGTCGGCAAGATGGCCTACGACGCCATCGTCGTGCCGCCGATGCGCACGATCCGGTCCACGACGCTCGACCAGCTTGAACAGTTTGCCGGCACCATCATCTTTGCCGGCGAGATCCCTTCGCTTGTGGACGCCGTGCCGTCTGATCGCGCCCGGAAACTCGCCGCCCGCCACCAGTGGATCGAGTTCAACCGCGCGCGCCTGCTCGACGTGCTCGCGCCGTTCCGGGATATCGAGGTTCCCGGCGCGGGGACGTTGCTTTATCAACTCCGCGAGGACGGTAACTCGCGTCATCTGTTCATCTGCAACACCGACATGATCCATGCCTGCCATCATACGGTCCGGTTGCGGGGGCACTGGGCCGTCACGGAATGGGATACCTTCACGGGCAAGTCGCGTCCCCTGCCGTCCGACATCACCGGGGCGTGGACCGTCTTCGAGCACAGGTTCGAGGCGCATGGGCATTTGTTGGTTAGCCTGACTGCGGCCACTCCTGCAGTGGGCCGATCAGTCAGGCCGCGGAAGACGCCGGTGGTCAAGGAAGTTGCCCGGCTCGACGGTCCGTTGCGCGTGTCGCTCTCCGAGCCCAATGCGCTGCTGCTTGACCAGGCCGAGTGGCGCGTGAACGGCGGCGCCTGGCAACCGCGCGAGGAAATCCTGCGCCTCGACAACCTGGTCCGGCGCCGTGTCGGCCTACCCGATCGCACCGGCAACATTCCGCAACCCTGGTGCGACACCCGCCTCTCGCCGGTATTGGGGACGGTGGAGGTGCGCTTCACGATTGACTGCGACGTGCCGGTGGCGCGTCCGCAGTTGGCCTTGGAGAATGCCCGTGAGACTGCCGTGACCCTTGACGGCAAGCCTGTTGCTGCCAAGCCAACCGGTTGGTGGGTGGATGAGGCTATTCAGACGATCCGTCTGCCGGCGTTAGGCAAAGGCCGGCACACCCTCATTCTTTCCGTGTCGTATACCCGCAAGAGCGGGTTGGAGTGGTGTTATTTGCTGGGTGACTTCGGGGTCGCGCTGGCCGGACGGCATGCGCGGATCATCGGGCCGGTGCGCTCGCTGGCGTTCGGCGACTGGACCACGCAGGGCCTGCCTTTCTATACCGGCAATGTTACCTATCATGCCAGCCTGATGGGCTCGGGCCAGCCGTTGGCACTGCAATTCAACTGGCCGCGCGGCTTGCGGCTGCAAGCGCAGGGGCAGAACGACAGGATGCAGGCTGGCGCGTTGCCGTTGACGCGCGTCCCATTGGTGGGGGTGGCGTTGGATGGCAAGCCGGTCGGTCGTGTTGCCTTCGCCCCGTTCCGGCTCGATCTTGACCGTGTGAAGCGCGGACGTCACCCGCTCGACCTCACCTGCTACGGGCATCGGTTCAATGCCTTTGGCAGCCTTCATAACCTCAACCATGAACATCTCTGGGCGGAGACCTGTCCCGATGCCTGGCGAACCGTAGGCACGGATTGGAGTGATGAGTATCAACTCAGGCCGATGGGAATTGTAACCAGCCCGGCGTTGATTGGGTAAAAGGAGTCATAAGCCATCATGATATCGAAGCATGCTATTGTAGGGGATCGTCCCGCACCTGATTTCTTTGCCGGTGCGTTATTGGGAAACGGGGGGTTGGGGGTCGTGGTCTGCACCCGGCCGGATGCCGTCGTGTTGCGATTCGGGCATAATAATGTCTGGGACATCCGTGTGGCCGAACGGCACCGTGACAAGATCGGCAAGTTCCGCGAAGTATTTGGCCGCGTCGAGGAACTCAGCAGGCAGGGCAAGAAGCCAAGCGAGGATCCCTGGTTCTCGGAGTATTGCCGCCTGATGGGGGACAACTATACCCGGCTCTACCCCCGTCCATTTCCCTGCGGGTCGCTGGTGTTGAGTTTTGACCGCCGTCAGGCGGAGCTGTTGGGGCACCGATTGGACATTGCCACCGGTGTGTGCGAAGTCTATTTCCTTCGTGGTCAGGATAAGGTGACGCTACGGATCTTCGTGGACATGAACGAGGACCGGGTTTGGATGCGGCTGGAGGATGAGCACGGTAAGGCTGCGGAGTCGTTGTTTGACCGTGTCAATCTGATCCCGCACGGTGGTGACGAGAAGGCTGGGGCCGTCGTCAACGGGGCGGCGGCGACTGAGATTGTTGTCCCGCCGTTGCCGGCCTCGACCGTGCTTTCCGTTCCCGCTGGGCGCGGCCTGGCGTTTCACCAGCGCCTGCCTTTTGAGGAGATCCCCGCGCAGCCGGGGAGTCCGCACCCCGGGGATCGCGCCTTGCGTGTAACCTTCACCAGCAATGCGGGGCTCGGCCTTGAGTCCCGCCCTGGCTTCTGGGGCGAGTCCGTCCAGTCGGGAGCCCGTGACCGCCACATGGATCCTGCGGAAGCGTTTCTCGCGTGCGTGCAGGTGGACCAGGGTCTGTTGTCCGCGGTGCCGCCGGAAGCGGTGACTGTATCCCTGGCCCCCTCGGCGTTCGATCACGCGGCATTGCGTTCGAGGCAAGTATGGGACGAGTATTGGTCCCGCTCGGCGGTCACTCTGGCCGACCAGGATCTCGAACGGGTCTGGTATCATAATCTCTATTTCCTCCGCTGTGCCCTGCGTCCGGGAGTTACCTGCCCGGGGCTTTTCGCCAACTGGAGCTTAGGCGGCATTGGTACCGCCTGGCATGGCGATTACCACATGAACTACAACACGCAGCAGCCCTTCTGGGTAACGTTCTCTTCCAATCACTGCGATCTCAATATGCCCTATGTTGATCTGGTGGATCATCTCCTGCCCGTCTCGCGGGCTTGGGCGGCTGAGTTCTATGAGATGGGTGGGGCATGCTTCCCGCACTCAGCCTATCCGACGCAGATGAACATGATGCCCTATCCGGTGCCGTCCTGGGGATGGGAGATCTGCGAGACGCCCTGGACGGTGCAGGGACTTTGGTGGCACTATCTTTATACAAAGGATACGGAGTTGCTGCGCACGCGGCTATTTAGGCCGATTGAGGCGGCGGCGACGTTTCTCGTCAACTACATCTCGCGCCCCGAAGCTCGTGGACCGGCAGCGGGCGGGTCCAATCCGCGTTTTACGGATGACCGGTGGCACATCTATCCCACCGTGCCGCCTGAACTTTTCGGGCTGCGTGATAAACTGGACCGGAACGCCGACTGCCTGGTGACCCTGACGCTGACCCGCTTTGTGCTGCGGGCCTACCTGCAGGCCTGTGTGGATCTGGGACTCGAGGGTGAGAAGCAGGGCCTGCTTGCCCGCGTTTGCGAGGTGCTGGATCATCTGCCCGGGTATCCGACCGCCCCGACACCGGAGGGTGAGGTGTTTGTGAGCGTCCCGGGTGCGGATCCTTCAATCGTGTACAACACACCGAACTCTACCATGACCGTATTTCCCGGTGAAGACCATGGGTTGCACGCGCCGGGGCCGGGGCTTGAGGTTGCCCGCAATTCCTACCGCTGGCAGCAGAATGAGGGGGGGAATGAATTGGTCTTTCTTAATCTTCAGGCTGCGCGGATGGGACTGCTGGACCTGGAGAAATTCAAGCGGCAGGTTCGCTACTGCCTGATGCCCAACGGTACCTGTGCCGACATGGCCCTGCAGATCCATGGTCGCTATGGTGATGGGTTGCCCTTTGACTTCATGGCCCGCATGGGGGTGTGGTTTGAGAACTTCGCGCTCCCAGTGGTGGTGAACGAGTGTCTGTTGCAAAGTTACTCCGGCACCATTCGCTTGTTTCCGAACTGGCCCCTGGAGCAGGATGCCTTGTTCCGCACGCTCCGCGCCGTTGGGGCGTTTCTGGTTAGTGCCAGCCTGAAGGGTGGGGTCGTCGAATGGGTCGAGATTACCAGTGAGAAGGGCGGGCTATTGACGCTCGAACTGCCCTGGAGCAAGGCACACATGGAACGAACCGGCCAGGCGGCTATGACTGTGGTGGGGCCGGAACTGATTTTGGAAACAGGAATAGGTGAAGTGGTGCGGTTGGAGGTGAGCAAAGAGAAATATGAACCGAGAAAATGAATATGGCGTGATCCTCGAATCCGGGGCCAACGACTGGCAGATCTTCCAGCAGGATAGTGACGGTCTGGCTACCATCACACTGGCCGGTCGCACTGTGCTGAAGCCGGACCAGAAGCCTGGCAAGGTGGTTGTCCAGGTGCGTCTCGTTCGTGAGGACGGCTACGAGGCGGTCACCGCCGGCCTGAATTGGCAGGAGGCAGCGACCCGCCCCGATGGCAACTGGTCGGCCACGCTGCGGAATGTGCCGCGGGGTGGACTCTACCGGCTGGAGACCTGCCTGCAGTTGGACGATGGCCCCATCGAGTGGGCGTGCCGTGGCGACATGGCGCACCACCTTGGGGTGGGGGATATCTGGGTGATCACCGGCCAGAGCAATGCGGCGGGCTATGGCAAGACCCCGGTCGAGGATGGACCTGAACTGGGGGTTCACGCCTTCACCGCCGATGGCCGCTGGAAACTGGCCACCCATCCCTTGGGCGACTCGACCGGCACGCTCTATCCGCCCAATCGCGAGGCGGCCAACGCCTCGCACAGTCCGTGGATGGCCTTCGCGCGGCGTCTGAAGCAGGCCTTGGGTTATCCCATTGGCCTGATCCCCGCCAGCCTGGGCGGTTCACCGGTCTCCGCCTGGGATCGCCAGGCGAATGGCGTTCTCTTCACCAATATGCTCCGTTACATCGCGGACTCCGGGGCGGGCGTCAAGGGTGCCGTCTGGTATCAGGGAGAAAGCGACACTGGCGAGAACGAGCGGGCGGTTTATAAACAACGCTTCTCGAGTTTTGTCAGCGACCTCCGCAAGGAGACGAACAACTCCGGGTTGCCGGTCATCACGGTTCAACTCAACCGGTACGTGGGCGAGGATCTCGACAAGCCGGTCCACGCTAACTGGGAGGCCATGCGGGAAATCCAGCGGCAACTGAGCCATGAACTCGAGAATGTCCATATTATCTCCATCTTCGAGGCAGGCTTGTCGGATGGTATCCACAACGACTCGCTTGGGAACCTGCGGATAGCGCAACGCGCTGCGGCGGCGGCCCTGGGTGCCGTTTATGGTCATCCCATTGCCTGGCGGCACCCCGAGTGCGTGGCGGCCCGGGAGGTCGCCCCCGATGGCGTCGAACTGGTATTCGAGAATATCGAGGGACGGTTGCATTACGAAAGCCGGATTGGGCGTGAGTTCCCCTTTGCGGTGCGGGACAGTCAGGGCGAGGTTCCGG
>Ga0194054_10000014_pt1 | contig 90023 bp, 52 predicted proteins | sample SepL2210m_MetaG_FD_163628 | JGI IMG/M metagenome (GOLD analysis project Ga0194054, IMG submission 163628) | Anoxic zone freshwater microbial communities from boreal shield lake in IISD Experimental Lakes Area, Ontario, Canada - Sep2016-L227-10m | ecosystem: Environmental > Aquatic > Freshwater... | reverse complement strand
TCGAATGTTTAATGATGTTGTTAAGGGCTTCCTGAACTATACGGTAAAGATACGTCTGTATTTTTTTATTCCATTCATCGGTACTCACTTTATGTTCGAATTTGATCCTGACCGATGAATGCCTGCCCGTATCCTCGCATAAATTGAACAGGGCGATCACAAGCCCGAATTCCTCGAGTACAGGCGGCATCAGGTCGGTGGTGATCCGCCTTATTTCATCAACGATCTGGTCGAACTGCCTTTTGATGCCTTCCAGCTGGGGTTTTATCTCCTTTTCGGGTATATAGCTGAGGCTTTCAAGTTTCATCTTGATGGCAACCATCGACTGCCCTATACCGTCGTGCAGTTCCCTCGACAAACGCTGGCGTTCAAGTTCCTGCCCGTCGATCACCGACAGTATGTGCGACATTCTTGACTTTTTGTTACTTTTGGGGACGGCCATAGGGTTAAAAAAACGTAGAGGCCACAAAGGTAAAAAAATAGCATCTCATGAATTTGCGAAAATATCCAGGCCTCCTGGCATTGATTTTATGTGCCAGCCAGCTTTTTTCACAGGAAAAGACGGTTACATACTACCAGGATCCCGCATCCTTTCCGCCCGATCTTATTGTTACATTAAAACATGTGAAGGCTGAAGTAAGTTTTAAACCTGCCGAGAACCTGGTTATAGGTAACGCCGAACTTACTATTGTGGCCAACCGTTATCATACCGATTCAATCAGCATATACACCCCCGATTTCAATATCGGTAAAGTCATTTTGATGACTGTGGATGAGGGAGCCCAAAAACCCGGGGCCGGAAACGCGGGCAAGCAGACATCCGCCCTAATCCCGATAAAATGGAAGCTGGTAGGACCTAACCTGGTGATCACTCCCGCTACGGGACCTTCATTCCTCAGTAAAGGCAAAACGTATATCATCAGCATTTCCTACCAGGCCAAGCCCCAGGCCGGCCCAATCTATTTTATAGGCTGGAGGCCCGAAGAAGAAGGGAAACGCAGGATAATCTGGGCCCACCGTCCGCATAACTGGCTGCCTTATATAGAAGCCAGGGTTACTAGCGACATGTTCTTTACTTTTGACGGCAGGTACAAGATATTCTCAAATGGCGAACGCCTCGGAGTCATCTCAAATGCCGACGGTACAAAGACCTGGCATTATGCCATGCGAAAAGACCATCCTTATTTTTCCACCTCCCTGGTCATAGGCGATTACGAGTATCAGGCTTCGGTGACAAAAAGAGGGGTCCCGCTTGAATACTGGTATTATCCGGGTATGGCCGACAGGGTAAAGGTTACCTACAAATACACCGAAAAGATGTTCGACTTCCTTGAAAAGGAGATCGGCGTGAATTATCCTTACGCCCAGTACCGGGAAGCCCCGCTCATCGATTATATGTACGGGGGCATGGAGACTACCACATCCACTGTTTTCGGCGATTTTATGCTTATTGACCCCCATGCATGGTGGCAGAGGAATTATGTGAATGTCAACGTACATGAACTGGCCCACCAGTGGTTTGGCGACGGGATAGCCCACCTGGTCAACAGGGACGTATGGCTTACCGAAAGCTTCGCCACCTATTTTGCAAAGATGTTTGAACGCTCCGTATATGGTGAGGAACAGTATGAAAATATCAGGAACGACGAGATGAACATGGCTTTTGAGGCTGCGAAAAAAAATGATTACCCTGTGGGTGGCAGCCAGGGCGGGGTCCAGAGGATCTACCAGAAAGGATCCCTGGTCATGGATATGCTCAGGGACGTGATGGGGGAAAAGGAGTTCCATGATGCTGTCAACCTGTATGCCTCGAAGTATATGTACCGTTATGCCCAGGCCTGCGATTTTATGCGTTGTGTATATGATGCAACTGGAAAGCCTTACACATGGTTTTTCGATGAATGGATACTGAGGGGAGGTGAACCTTTTTACAAGGTCAGTTATGCTTCGAAGGAAGATTCCCTTGGCAGGCCGCTAACCGAGGTGAGCGTGGAGCAGACCTTGGAGGTGACTGAGCTGAGGCCTTTGTTCAGGATGCCTGTCGGGATCAGGGTTTACTATAAAAACGGCTTATGCGACAGTCTCACGGCCTGGATAGAAAAAAAGGAGCAAAAGATCAGCATCCCGAACCCTGCGAAAGCCGACATAGATTTTGTGCTGTTTGATCCCGGCCGCAGGATACTGAAAAAACTCAGTTTTGAACGATCATACGGGGAGCTGGCGTCCCAGCTGATGAGGGCTCCTCATATGATTGACAGGTATGATGCGCTCCAGGAATTACGCAATATCCCGCTGGAAAAAAAGAAGGAAGTGCTAATAGTGGCGTATGGTAAAAACCAGTTTCACCTGATACGTTCGGCTATACTGGAGCAGTTCCCGAAAGACCGGTCGGAAGAAGTTGTGGCCCTCTTCAGGCAGGCGCTTCACGACAGGGATGCCAATGTAAGGAAGTCGGCGCTTATAGTCCTGGATACCGTACCCCCCTCGCTTCGACAGGATGTTGAAGCTCTCCTGGCCGACTCTTCCTACCTGAATATTCAGTTTGCACTGGAACGCCTCTGCTCTTCTTTCCCGGCCGGGCAGGACCATTATCTTGATCTGACAAAGGAAATGGAAGGCTGGAGGGGTAAGAATATCAGGATGGCCTGGCTTGAGATTGCCATCCGCAGTGGAAAATATGAATATCTTAAAGAACTTATCCCTTACACCGGACCCAAATACGAGTTCGAGACCCGAATGAATGCTTTTTCGGCCCTTCAGAAGCTCAAATACATGGACCCGATTACAGTAGAGAATGCAAAATCCGCCGCAAAACACTGGAATTCCAAACTGGCAAATGCGGGGAAAGCTTACCTGGTTTTTTTTAAGATCGAGCAACCATGAAAGCCCGGATCTTAACCAGGACCATTTTACTGGTTTCATTTGTAAGCCTGTTTACCGATGTGGCATCAGAGATGCTTTACCCTGTGATGCCTGTTTACCTGAGGTCCATCGGGTTTTCGGTTCTGTTAATAGGCATCCTTGAAGGGATTGCCGAGGCGGTGGCAGGCTTAAGCAAGGGGTATTTCGGGCAGAGTTCCGACAGCCTGCAAAAAAGGCTGCCTTTTGTGAGGGCTGGTTACAGCCTCAGTGCGCTTTCAAAGCCCATGATGGCAGTACTGACCTGGCCCTGGTGGATCTTCCTTGCCCGGACGATGGACAGGCTCGGCAAGGGCATACGTACAGGCGCGAGGGATGCCATCTTAAGCGATGAGACCACGCCTGAGCATAAGGGAAAGGTTTTCGGGTTTCACAGGAGCATGGATACGGTGGGGGCTGCTATCGGTCCTTTTCTGGCCCTTGTCTACCTTTGGTTTTATCCCGGGGAATATAAAATGCTGTTTCTGCTGGCATTTTTTCCCGGGCTGATCGCGATCGGGCTTACTTTCTTCCTGAAGGAGAAGAAGCCAGAAGTTAAAGCTTCTGTTGCCAGGCCGGGTTTTCTTTCATACCTGAAATACTGGAACCGTTCGGCAGTTTCTTACCGTTACCTTGTCGCAGGCATGCTGTTATTCACTTTATTCAATAGCTCCGATGCCTTTCTGTTACTGGCCATAAAGGAAAAGCATGTCTCCGATTCGGGGATGATTTCAATGTATATTTTTTACAACCTGGTATACGCTTTGGCCTCGTATCCTCTGGGTATACTTGCCGACAGGATAGGCTTGAAGACCATGCTGGTATGCGGCTTATTTTTATTTGCCGGGGTTTACCTGAATTTTGGCTTTGCTGCCTCAGTTACCGGTTTCCTTTTACTATTCTTTTTTTATGGGGTTTATGCTGCAAGCACTGAAGGGATATCCAAGGCCCTGATAAGCAATATTGCTGTGAAGACAGATACAGCAACCGCGATTGGGTTTTACACGAGTTTCGCCAGTGTTTTTTCTCTTCTCTCGAGCAGCATTGCCGGGGTGTTATGGTTTACCCTTGGGATGAAGATGATGTTTATGGTCTCCGGGGCCGGGGTTCTTCTGGTAGGGATCTATTTCCTTATTATCAGGAAGAAGCTGGGGTAGAGAAAAATGCGGCCGCAACGGGTTCCCGCTGCGGCCGCATAAGTTTATCACGATCAAATTCTGTTAATACAAATTATTCGCATTCTGGTAACCTGGTTTCAGCATGTACCAGTCCTGGTAACTTGTTCCATTAGATTGGGCCCAGTCGGCAAAATGCAGATGGGTTTGAATGATATCGATCATTTCCTGGGGATAAGACCAGTCAATGGGGATCTCAATAGCCCAGCATAATCCCGTGGTTGACCTGTAATATTTCCCCTGGGCAGGGTTACTTGCATCAACCCAGGTGTCAAAATAGATGGGATTTACAAGTTCTGAAGGTGGCTGGTCCTTGAGATGGATTTCCTTGCCTCTCTCCTGGTTCACGAAAATAAACGGATTAAAAGGAGCAGTCCCGATATTCGCCTGTGGGGTTGAGAAATGAACGTTCACGGTTTGTTCTGTTGTCTGTATCGTATTCCCTCCATGCACGGTGTTGACAATATCGGCACCTAGCAAGGTGTTAATAGCATCTACAGGAATAATGACTGTTTCATTGGTGTGCCCGGCTTCATAGCCCTTGGGGTCCATGGTAACCGCCGAACCAACTTTAATACATCCGGTAACACTTGCAATATTGGAAGGGGGCGTATTCAGGATAAAACCAAAACCGTTGTTCATCTGTGCTCCTGCAGCTTTGATTTTGTAGCGTACAATGATGTCGACCACCTTATTCTGGGCATTGGTCACGATCTTGTAATTAAAGTTCATCACAAGGTCATTCATATCATAATCACCGTATGCCGGCCAGAGGTCCTCAAAGGCAACCGTTCCATAATCCGATACATTAGGATAGTAGGAATTGAAAGCCCTGGTGGGGTCAAGCGGATACGCATCAAGGTTATCGGGAACGCCGTCACCGTCGGTATCAAGAGGGGGAGGGCTTGCAATTGTTATTACCAGCACCTTGTTGTCGGCACCGGCCAGATTAGTTGCACTCAGGTTTACACTGAAAATGCCGGCGGCTGTAGGTATGCCCGAGATCGTACTGCCGCTGAAAGTGAGGCCGGCAGGCAGGTTCGTGGCGTTGTAGGTTATCGGTGTGGTGCCGCTTGCGGTTATTGTATAGCTGAACGACTGGTTCACGGTTGCGGTAGCTGTAAGTGAGCTTGTAATAACCGGCGACTGGGGAGGCTGTGCAACCGTGATCACCAGGACCTTGGTATCGGTACCGACTGAATTCGTAGCCGTAAGCGTGACATTATATGTTCCTGCAGTTGTTGCATTCCCGCTGATGGTCGATCCGCTGAAGTACAAACCGGCGGGAAGGCCTGTAGCATTGTATGTAATAGGGGAAGAACCGGATGCAGTAATATTATAGGTGAACTGTGATCCGATCAGTGCTGTTGCAGTGAGTGCACTGGTAATTGTCGGCCCAATCAATGCATTGCAACTGGGAATAGCAATTGTATAAGCACAGAAAGTAACATGGTTCCCGTAATTCCCGTTATTAGGTTGTATGCCTTTGGATGAGCAAAGATCAACATACCCGCTAACCGTGCAACCTCCGGTTGTCTTGCTTTTCGATTCGTTACTGAGAGCTTTGATCTGGGCTCCCTGGCTGCCGGGACCTGTTACGGTTCCTTCAAGGTCAAAAGTCAAACACTTAATGAGGCTGCTCAGGCCAAGGGTTGTGGTTGACCCCCCCTGTGCCTGGAAATTTCCGTTACAAACAGAAATATAACCGGTATTGGTAAGCGAGCCGTTCTGCATGAAATCATGATTTTCGCCTGTCAATGTCATGGAACAGGAATTGGTTACCACTCCCTGCCCGTTTATTGTAAGGTCATCAGAAATGGTCATGGGGCCATCGTTGGTGAGCGTGCCGTTAATGTTAAATTTTGATGGGATGTTCATTGTCCCGTAATTGTGGACTGCCGCCGAACTATTGATCTGGAATGTGCCACCGTCTATAACGTCGAGGGTCCCGTAATTGTTCAGGATGCCGTCAAAATTGTTGTTGGGCAGGTTGTAAACCAGGCTGTAGTTATTAACGGTCCTCCCGGTAAGGGAATAATTACCGTTCATATTTCCTGTCGAAGTCAGAAGAATTGTACCCCCGCTTCCGTTAATGTTGTTCCAATGAACAGTTCCGCAGATGCGCACGGTACCGCCAGAATTCAGCACCGGTGTGTTAAGGGTTACCGTGACACCGGCAGGAACACAAAGAACTGCGCCTGTGCCGATGGTGAGATTACTATAGGTGCCGGCGGCCAGTGTTTGGGTGCAGCCTGAACTGCAATCGGCTGATCCGGCATTCTCTGCCGACTTCAGCCCGGACCCAAAGGTATAAACCAGGGTAGAACCTGTAACCGGGACCGATACATAATTGTTGATTCCATCAGGACTGATCTTGCCTATATAAATCGCTTTAATACTGGAAGGTATGCGGATCTTAGTCAAATACTGGAAACTGGCATCCGTTGCCCCGGTGCCGATAAGCTTTCCTCCATTTGCAGGATCACCGTTGAACAACTGGATAACAAACATGTTGAAAGCAGTTGTTTGCTGCACATTAACGGTTACATCAATATCCAGGTACGAACTGAATTTGAAATTCTGGTCCACCTGCAATTCGGTGAACTTTGTGGGAGCCGGTTTCTCACTACTGGTGTTTTTCTTGCAGCCGGTCTGCGTCATAAGAGCCCCGGATATCAGCAACAAAATGAAAACCCGTAAAATGAAATTTTGTTTAAAATTGTTCATGGTTTTTCCTGTTTGTGGTTAATTATTTAAAATATCGTAATCTATGTACAAGTAAAATTTCTTAATCGTCACAAAATTATTCACATATTAATGAGCCTGCAAGGCATAATAAGTAAGTGAAGAGATAAATTTAGTTTATGTCATTTTTTGGCAGAAATTTGAAATGAACATGGTCAGGGCTATGGATCATTCTGTTTCATTTCCATGCATAAATATACAAAAATTTAATGCTAGGTAATTGATTTGCTGTGAATTTATTTTTACATTCGTTTTTTAAAACCAGGAAATATGAAAAATTGTTTTCTTCTTGTTGCTTTTTCTTTCTTTTTGCTCGCCGGGTTGAAAGCCCAGACTTATATCCCGCTGACCGATAATTTGCAGATCCCAAGCAATGTCAGTATCAAATTCATACCCGATAACTATGTTTTTTCTGACCTCGATTCAAACGGGGTCATCCAGATCGACGGGCAGCATAACATTATCCTTGACGGTGACAGCTGCAGGGTGAACGGGCAGATTTATAAGGGATATTTTATCAGGATTAAAAATTCCCATTTTATTACGATCAGGAACTTCGATTCGGTTTTTAATTATAAATATGCAGTTTGTATCACCAACTCAGACCATATAACCATTGACAGCAACAGGTTTTGCCGCAATAAAGTGGATTCGGCCGGATGGATAGATGTATGGGCCGATTATACCAGGGCACTTGGAGGAGGTGTAATGATGTACCAGAGCCGGGCAGCCGATATCCATCACAACCTGATGAATGTGCAGAATGACGGTGTGGCCTTGTACCATTGTGATTCGATCAGGATCCACGATAATGATTTTTCCTGGAATACCTCCTATGGTATCAGGATGTTCTGGTCCGACAGCTGTAACATATACGGGAACAACTGTTCACATGTCAACCGTCCCAGGACCGACCCGAGTGACTGCGGAGCCCTGCTGATGATAGTATCCAATAACAATACTGTGACAAACAACGACCTCTCATGGTCAGGCGACGGAGTTTTCCTGGGCCAGTACCAGCATTCCTCCACACCTAATAACAATTACTTTGCCTACAACGAATGCTCCTATTCCCCGCATAATGCCATTGAAGCGACTTTCGCCAGGGGGAATGTATACAGGCATAACAAGTGTAATTTCAGTGATTACGGTATGTGGCTGGGGTATTCATTCATGTCGGTCGTCGACAGCAATGAGATCAACGGAAATTATGAGGATGGGATTGCCATCGACAGGGGATACGGCAACCTTATCACAAATAACCAGCTGCAGGATAATCCAACCGGGATTGCCCTTTGGGAAGGCAGCCCCATTTCAGGTTACACGAATCAATATTCGAAGGATTATGACATTCATTCCAATACGTTCACCGGTAATACCCTTGCTGTTTCCCTCTCCAAAACCGAGCATACCCATATGACCGGAAACGCTTTTCTTTTCAGCCAGGCAGCTTCCCTGCATTTCGACGGGCAGTCTGATCTTGACACCATCACAGGAAACTCTTTCACAGAGCCTACGGCATATCATTTTCAAAATAATTCCGCCTACGATATTTATGCCCCCGGTAATCTGTTTAATCCCTCCGACAGCCTGATGATCCTGAATAAAATGTACGACAGCCACCGCGTTTCGTCGCTGGGACAGGTGATCTGGTGGCCATATACCCATGGTGCGCAAGCTGCAGTTCAGCCGGATCCTCCCTGTGATATGGCCGAGCCTCCCTCGGTCTGGTTTGCCTATCCTGAAACCGGCTATCCTGCCGTAAACAGGTTAGGCGACTCGGTGTATTTTGATACGGTGATCAAAAAGCTTGGGATTGCCTCGGTGAAAATGGTAACCAGCAGGGGTTGGGACCTTGCCCTGAATTACAGGCCTTCGGCCGATTCGGTTTCAAGATGGACCCTGTCGGATTCAGATACCCTGTTTTTCTGGGTCAGGACTAAAAAAAACCCCTATGGGTTTCAGTATTTCTCGGTCAGGATAGGAAACTCCACCGGGGGGTATTATAAATATACCTGTTCTCCTTCGCTGCTGAACAGCGCTAACCTCAGCTGGAAGCTTTTAAAGTGCCCTGTCGCCGGCGGGGCCGGTTACAGCAGAACAACGGTGGGCGGTATGACCTACGACTCGGTAAATTATGTAGAGATCCATGCCGACTGCTGGGACCTTGGATTCTCTCTCTGGGTTGACGGTGTACAATTCACTCAATGCACCCCAACAACATCTGTACCCGGAAATCAGCCATCCGCAGTGAATACATTGTATGCTTATCCTAATCCTTTTAGCAATGGAACGGCCATTTCATATGAGTTGACAAAACCCGGACCGGTCAAACTCGAAGTGTTCAGTATCGAAGGACAATTGCTCGAGACCCTTGTGAATGGCTACCAGCTTGCAGGACTTCATGAGATACAATATAACTCCATTGTCGCGCAACCCGCATCCCGCATAAGGATAGTAAGGTTAACCAGTCAGGAATTCACCAGGGCCATCAGGATAATCCAAGCGAAATAAATACTACCTTTGCTGCCGGATTTTTTATTTAATGATCTGGTTTTGAATAACGATAAGACTGTGCTCGTAGGTTTAAGCGGGGGAGTGGATTCCTCCGTTGCTGCATATATTTTAAAACAGCAGGGGTATAATGTTGTCGGGATCACCATGGCTATCTGGGATGGGAAAAAACTTCCCCCGACTTCAGGCGGGAAACACGCCTGTTACGGCCCTGATGAGGAAGAAGAGATCAGGGAAGCAAGGGAAATTGCCGGAATACTGAACATCCCTTACGAGGTTTTTGATTGCTCCGCGGAATATAAAAAGGCGGTCCTGGACTATTTCAGGAATGAATATTATGAAGGAAGAACGCCGAATCCCTGCATTCAATGCAACCAGCATATCAAATTCGGTTTACTGCCTGAATTGGCCCGGCAAAAGGGATTTACTTTTGATTTCTTCGCCACCGGGCATTATGCCAGGGTTGAACTTGATGCTGAAACCGGCCGGTACCTGCTAAAAAAGGGGGCGGACCAGAAAAAGGACCAGACCTATTTTATTTACCGGCTTACACAGCAGCAGCTCTCCAGGGCCATGCTCCCGGTTGGCATTTATACCAAGACCAGGATCAAGGAGATCGCAAAAGAAGCCGGCCTGCCGGTATATGATAAAGAGGAAAGCCAGGATTTTTACAGCGGGAACTATAAGGATCTCCTGGAACAGGATGCTGTTTCGGGAAATATAGTCCATACCAGCGGAAAAGTGATTGGATCCCACCAGGGTATATGGAACTATACCATCGGGCAAAGAAAAGGAATGGGCATCGCATGGTCGGAACCACTCTATGTCATCAGGATTGAAAAAGAAACAAATACTGTTATTGTCGGGAGCAGGGAAGAAACCTTCAATACGAGTTTCCTTGTCAACGACCTGAACTGGATAGGGATAGAGAGTTTGAAGGCCCCGATGGATGCCAGCATAAAGATCCGCTCGGCCCAAAAGGAAAAAGACGCTCTTATCGAGCCGTTTGGGGAGGGCCTTGTGAAAGCCACTTTCTTTCATCCGAATGATTCAATAACTCCGGGACAGAGTGCGGTGTTTTACGATGGGGATATAGTGCTTGGGGGAGGAGTTATTAAAAACGTGATTACATGACGAATATTAAAACATATCAAATGATAAAACGAGTTCTGATTTATTTGGTGATCGCAGTGATCACCCTTCCGGCTTTTGCGCAAAAAGGAGGGATGGCTGCAAAGGATTTGAAGAATTATGTGTATTTCCTGGCTTCCGATTCCCTTAAAGGCAGGAAACCCGGCACTGCCGAAATGAATGTGGCCGCGCAATACATCCTTGACCATTTTATTGCAGCCGGGCTGAAGCCTATGGCTGATAAAGGCTTCCAGAACTTCGATATTGTCACCGACGTAAGCCTGGGCCCCGAAAATAGAATTTCCCTTGATGGTTACGATGCAAAGTTCAGGAAGGAGTTCATTCCCCTGGCTTATTCTTCCAGCGGGGAAGTTAAGGCGGCCGTGGTTTTTGCCGGATATGGTTTCGACCTGGATCTCGACAGCCTCAAATGGAGCGATTATTCAGGGATTGACGTGAAGGGCAAGTGGGTGATGATCTTCAGGGCCGACCCCGAGCTCGACAAAACCGACAGTAAATTCATCCCGTTCAGTGATGCCCGAAGCAAGGTGCTTACAGCCAAAGATAAAGGGGCAGCCGGGGTATTGCTTGTCACCCCAAGGGGGCTCGACAAAGATGATAAGCTCATGGCGGTAGTCGTTGAAAACAATGAAGTCACCAGCGGCATCCCGGTGGTGAATATAAGGCATGAACTTGCCGACCGCATCCTGGCGGCAAAAGGGATCTCGGCCGACAGCCTGGAACGCCTTATTACCTCGAAGCAGAAACCATACAGTTTTGAAACCGGCACCATTGCCGGAGTGAAGGTCGACGTGCTGCAAAAGCACGCAAAGACTGCAAATGTGGTTGCCTTGCTTGAAGGCAGCGATCCTGTGCTTAAAGATGAGTACCTGGTGGTAGGAGGGCATTATGACCACCTGGGATTCGGCGGACCAGGTTCCGGGTCGCGGGTCCCCGACACAAACGCCATTCATAACGGTGCCGATGACAATGCTTCCGGGGCTGCCATGGTCATGGCCCTTGCAAAGGCCCTGGGCCAGCAGAAGTCTAAGCTTAAAAGGAGCATCCTTTTTATTGCGTTCTCAGGTGAGGAAATGGGGCTTCTCGGATCAAAATATTTCGTAAACAACCCGGTGGTCGACCTGAAAAAGATCAAAGCCATGTTCAATTTCGACATGGTGGGCCGCTTTGATAAGGAAAAGAACTCCATCTCGGTCAGCGGGACCGGGACATCCGCCGAAGGCGACAGCATATTAAGGGTTTTTGAAAAAGGCCTGCCGTTCATGGTTACACATTCCCCCGATGGTTACGGCCCTTCGGATCATGCATCATTCTATTCTTCGAACATACCGGTATTCTTCTTCACAACCGGGGTGCACATGGATTATCATACGCCCGCCGATGATGCTGACAAACTGGATTACAATGCCGAAAAGAAGATCGGCGATTTCAGCGTGGCTCTCATTGCCGATATTGACAACCTCAGCAAGGATCTTACCTTTAAGGAATCAGGGAAAAAGGAAAGCACCGGCAGAAGCGGCCGCCGGTTTAAAGTCACCCTTGGCATTATGCCCGATTTTGCAGGCTCCGAAAAAAAGGGGCTGAGGGTCGACGGGGTTACAAAAGACGGCCCTGCTTATAAAGGAGGGATGTTGAAAGGTGATATCATTATTTCTGTCCATGGCATGAAAGTCGAGAGCATTTACGACTATATGGCCCGCCTCAGCAAACTGAAAGCAGGTATGACCGTGAATGTTGAGGTGATCAGGAGCGGGAAGGTGGTGATATTGATAATACAATTGTAACCAGTGATCAGTGAATAGTGACTGGTGAATAGTGAACATGACTTTATTTAGTCACCAGTCACCAGTCACCATTCACTCAAATACCAAGCTATGAACTACGATCAGATTTTTAACGAGGCCTTCGCGCTGAAGTTCATCAAGTTCTGCATGGTTGGCTTTTCAGGTGTATTCGTTGATTTCGGGATTACCTTCATATGCAAGGAATTCCTGAAGATCCAGAAATATTTCTCTAACGCGATAGGCTTCACCATAGCGGCCACGACAAATTACATGATGAACCGGATGTGGACCTTTCACAGCCACAACCCGCAAATAGGCCTGGAATTCACAAGGTTTTTCCTTATCGCCCTGATAGGACTGGGGATCAACCTGTTAATAATCTGGACCCTGACAGGAAAGTTTAAAGTGAATTTCTATGTTTCCAAACTGTTTGCCACCATCCTGGTGACCATCTGGAATTTCATGATCAACGCGTATTTCACTTTCGCCTGACGGCTACTCGTCATCATCGTCGGCCGAGTTCTCCTGAACAACAGGCTTTTTCCTGGATTCTTTGGATTTATTTTTGTCGGCGGATGGCTTTGCGGCTCCCCCGAACATTGGATCACTGGCATAGGTTTTCGTCATATCCGACGGGATCACGATGATAAAATCGGCTTTGCCCTCATTTGATTTTTCAAGATCACCCAGGTCTTCCTGTTCAACGCAGCCAATGGTCAGGATCTTCGGGGATGTGCTTCCGCGGCGGATATACTGCTGGACCATCCATACAATGCCTTCATGGTTTTCGCTGTGATATGACCCGTTGAAATGCAGGAATATGGTACTGTCGATCAGGAAATTTTTTAAAAGGAAATGAGCCATTGTAGCGTCTTTCATCGCCTGTGCCTTAGCAATGTTGTCACCCATATGGGGCGCACCCTGCATAGCTGCACTGATGTTTTTATAACAACTCAGTGATGAATCGTACGGGATTGGCAGGGGGGCGATCAAACCACGTTCATTGGCCATGATATTGTTAAAACCATCAAAGCCTTTCAGGTTAACAAGCGCGGCAAACCTTCTTGGGATGCTTGTTGCAATGAACCTGATCCCGTTATCCCTTGCGAATTCTACCAGGGGGGAGTAATCGGTCTTGTAATTCTGCCACAATTTAGCCTCCGCATCAAAATCTTTTTTACGGATGATCTGTCTTGTGACATATTCATTCAGGAGCAACTGGTTGTCGGCTTCAAACATTTCGGCTCCCAGCACAAGGGTTTTCCCTTTCACATCCGACAGGTCTTTTGCCAGCTGGAGTTCCAGCCAGTGACAAATGGGGTTGTCATGCATTTCTCCGAAAAAAATAATATCCGAAGAACTTGCGGTTTTAATAACATCTGAATAATCAGATTGTTTCCCTTTAGAAGTAAAAACTTTATAAGCAGGTTTATCTGAACGGAATCCCGTTGATAAATATCCTGCAAGAATTATGCAGATAACTGTTAATGATCTTTTCATATGTTTAACTGAATTATTTATTGGCCGTCGGCCGGATGTAATTCTTCCTCAACTGAACCGGGTAAACTGTTATCAGGCTGGGAGTATTTCCCTGCAAGTATCCCTGCATACCTGTCGGCATCGCTTAGCACTCCGATGGCTTCTTTCAGCACAGTATCGGTTTTAAGGGAACCTATGATCTTTCCTTTCTGGTAATAGTACCTGGCGAGGATGTCCATTTTAAGGAGTTCATGAACCTGGTCGCTGTATTTGTTCAGGTCTTCCTTTTTATCATTATCCATGCTGGTTTGAAGAAGATCAAGTTCCCCTTTAATGGCATCGTAATACTTCTCTTTTTCAGCTTCTTTTCTTAGTTTCTCCAGGGCAAGTTCGCTCCGGGTGGTATACTTGTAGTCCTTGTCCTTCAGGAAGTTCAGGAAGTCGTTATATATGCTGTCGGTGATCTCGAACTGGTCGGCAGGAAGAATTCCGGGATGCGAACGTTCGAACCTTGTTCCATAGTCGAAGATGAGGAATTTGTTATAAAGGGCCAGGGCGATGTTGCTGATTTTACGCTCACTGGTTTTCACATCCGGGCTGATTCCGCCCCCGTCGTAAACTTTACGGCCATGCTTTGTTTTGAACTCGCGTATCAGTGAATCGGGTATTTTATCGAAAGCGCCCTGTTTGTTTTTATGGGAATAGTCGATGGCTTGGATACAACGCCCGCTGGGGATATAGTACTTCGCCACGGTAATCTTCATCTGGGCATTGAAACTAAGGGGCACAACATTCTGCACCAGGCCCTTGCCGAATGTACGCTGACCCAGCACAACGCCGCGGTCAAGGTCCTGTATCGACCCTGCGAGGATTTCAGAAGCCGAGGCGCTCTGGTTGTCGACCAGGATGACTATAGGTATCTCTGTGTCAACGGGGGTCGAAGAGGTATAATGCACCTGGTTTTTGTCGGCTTTTTGTCCTTTGGTGGAAACTATCTCCTGGCCCTTTTCGACGAACAGGTTGGCGATGTCGACGGCCTCGTTCAGCAAACCACCCCCGTTCCCGCGGATGTCGATGATAAGACCTTTCAGGGTATTGTTTTCCTTGAGTTTCATGAAGGCCTGGCGGAATTCCTTTGATGCATTCTGGGTGAAGCCCGTGAGTTTGATATAGGCTATGCCGTCGGAAAGTATACCGGCATAAGGGACATTATCAATTTTAATGTTTTCACGGATGATGTTTTTAGTCAGGGTGTCGGCGGGGGATTTGCGCTCTATAACCAGGTTCACCTGTGTGCCGGCCTGTCCTTTGAGTACTGCGCTTACATCATCGTATGTCTTATTGACCGCGGCCTGTCCGTTGATCCTGATAATTTTGTCGCCTGCCTTAAGGTCGGATTTCTGGGCCGGGGATCCCTCGTAAGGCTCGGAAATAACAACGTATTTGCCCTGCTGGTGGATCAGGGCTCCGATGCCTCCGTACTGGCCAGTGGTGATAAACCGGTAATCTTCAACCTGGTTCTCGGGGATGAAATTTGTATACGGGTCAAGGGATTCAAGCATTGCATCGATGCCGGTCTGGGTAAGCTGGCCCGGGTTGATCACATCGACGTAATCGGTACTTAGTTCTTTCATCATACTGGAATAAATATCCAGGTTCTTTAAAAGTTCGAAACCGATTTGTGTATTGTTATCCTTTTTTGCTCCCTTATCCTGGGCATCAACAGAAAAAGAAATTCCCAGTAATATTATGAAAAGGATGATTCTCGATTTTATCATATTCAGCTTTTCTTTTCTCTTAATGCTTTCTTTACACTGATCACCATTCACTGATCACCGTTGACGGCTCCCGGTCTAAGGTACCGGGTCATACCCCTGCCCGCCCCAGGGATGGCATCGTCCCAAACGCCTCAATGTCATCCACCCTCCCCTGAACGGACCGTGTTTGCGTATAGCCTCCATCCCGTATTCGGAACAACTTGGCGTAAAACGGCAGGAAGGCATAAGGTAGGGTGAAACAGCTCCCTGGTAGAACCTTATAAGAAGGATGAAAAAACAACTAAGAACCTGTTTCACTCTCTTCTTTTAAACGGCGTAAAAGTAAGATTATTTTATCTTGTATTGCCTTATAGCTCAGGATTTCTTTCGATGTATAGGTTATGCAAAAACCGAGGCTTGAAATGCCTGAAGGACCTTCGCCGCAGAGGGCTGATTTGTTCAGCCGGTAAGCTTCCCTGATTCGACGCTTCAACAGGTTGCGATCTGTAGATCTCCTGTGGATTGCTTTAGGGACGCTGATCAGGATCCGGTTGTAAGGCCCCGGCTGAGCATCTGTTTTCATCCATGTGACCTTTAAAGGATGCATTGTAAAGGTATGGCCGGTTGAAAACAGGGCCCTGATTAACCTGAACCCATGGAGCCGTTCGTTTTTTGAAAATGTAAGAGGCATTTAATGGTGAATTTACCCGGTTCACTTAAGCGGTGGACGCCGGCCCCGGTTTACTTTTTCCTGGCTTCCTTTGAGAGGAACTGTTCAATAGCGCTTGTGATGGACGGAGCTTCTTTTGTTGGGGCTTCGATGTCAAGCCTCAAACCTGAATCCTGGATAGTTTTGGCAACACTTGGGCCAAGGGCGGCAAGGACGGTATTACCCTGTTCGAAGTCGGGGTAATTCTTAAACAGCGATTTGATCCCCGAAGGGCTGAAGAAAACCAGCATGTCGAATTTGGTGATGTCGGTGTCGGACATATCACGGGCCAGGGTACGGTATATAATGGCCTTTTTATAAACTACTTTACTGTCTTCAAGCATTTTCGGCACATCCTGCTTATGCACGTCTGAGCATGGAAGGAGGAATTTCTCGTTTTTATGCTTTTTTATCAGGTCCACAAATAATGAAAAATTTTCCTTGCTGTGGAATATCTTTCTCTTCCTGAACTGAACATATTTCTGAAGGTAATAAGCTGTTGATTCTGAAATACTGAAATACTTCATGGTTTCGGGAACCTCAACCCTCATTTCCTTGCAGATCCTGAAAAAATGGTCGACGGCATTTTTTGAAGTGAAAATTATAGCCGTGTAATCAAGTATATTGATCCTGTCTTTCCTGAATTCTTTTGCCGGTACACCTTCAATCCTTATTAATTGCCGGAAAGTGAAGTTGACACAGAATTTACGGCCGATCTCTGCATACGGAGATTTTTCAAAATCGGTCGGCTGGGGCTGAGAAACAAGGATATTCCTGATCTTCAATTTCAATGGTGTATTTAGTCAGACAATCAATGAAATCAAAAGCCCTTATTGAACAGGTAAAGCCCTTTCAGGATTACCAGCAGGGGCAGGATTTCGAGGCTGCAAAGATACACAAATAAAAATAAATAGGAAAATTTCTTAAGTGAAATTCCTATAAAAAAACCTCGCATCACCCTAAAAAAACTCATTAATCCAATGATAACCAATGTAATATATAGCAGAATGTTTGATTGCAGGAACAGGACCAGGATCAGGAGTGGAAGCAGGATAAGACCGGTAATAAAGGAAAAGGAAAGAAGGTTTTGAAGATAGACATGGGTCGTAGGCATTGTTTTAAATACAATACCAAGAAAGCGGATGGCTGAAATTTTAATCGACCAGAAAACAATGAACCCGGCAGTGCAAGCGAGAAAAACCTGGTACTCGGGGAAACGGGAAATGATATCCGGAAGCCATTCTTTAATAGTAAGTACCAGAAAGAAGCTGAAAGTGAAAATGTAAACGATCGAAAGCGCCATGCTGACCCTTTCCTTGAACAGGCTTCCTTCTTTTGTCAGGATGTTCAGGAAGCGCTGGGAGAGGGGTGCGCGATAGATTTGCCGCAGGCGTTTAAAATAAAAGAAATGGGACCAGGCGAAAATGATCAGGCAGGCGAGAAACGAGAGGATGATCCAGTCGGCAGGATAATGCTGGTGTTCTGAATTCCTGAATGCAGTAGGGTGTAGATGGTGTGAGCTGAACAGGGAAGATCGGTAATTAAAAGACGGCCTGTCAATACTTTGCAGGGTAAAGGTTGTGTCGGTTGAATGTGTGGTGGACCTCATGTTGCTGAAGGGGTGAACAGGGCTGCAAAGTGGTTCCACAGGGTGTCGTCGGGAGTAGGAGCTACGATCACCAGCGGCTCTTTTCTTACAGGGTGGACCAGGGTGACCGACCTTGCATGGAGATGGATTGAGCCGTCGGGGTTTGACCTGGGGTAACCATATTTAAGGTCCCCGCGGATAGGGCATCCGATATGGGAAAGCTGCGCCCTGATCTGGTGATGCCTTCCTGTGATCAGCTCAACCCCGATCAGGTAATAATCTTTACTTTTTCCTAGCACATTGTAGTTGAGTTCGGCGAGCTGGGTATGTTTGTCGGGTTCAGGCCTGATAAAGGATTTGTTTTTGACCTCATCCCTCCAGAGATGGTTTTGAAGGTGGCCGCTCTCCTGTGGCGGCATGGTTTTAACAACGGCCCAGTAGGTTTTATGAATCGTGCCGGCCTTGAGCATTTCATTCAGGCGGCTCAGTGATTTGGAGGTCCTGGCAAAGATCACCGCCCCGCTTACGGGCCTGTCGATGCGGTGTACCACCCCCAGAAAAACCTCGCCGGGCTTGTTGTACCTGACCTTGATATACGCCTTGATCTTTTCGCTGAGGGGCTGGTCACCTGTTTTATCCCCCTGGACTATCTCGGAAGGAAGTTTATTAACAACCAGGAGGTGATTGTCGGCATACAAAATACGGCTCTCAATACTGCTCACGTTCATTCGGGAAATTGAGCGATTTTATATCGTTTATGTATGAATCCACTGCTCCTTTTATTTCTTCTGAAAGGTTGTGATACCGCCTCAGGAACCTCGGCGAGAATTCCATGGTGATACCAAGCATGTCATGAAGCACAAGCACCTGTCCGTCAACTTCGGCTCCTGCCCCGATCCCGATCAGGGGGATCTTCAGCTCCCTGGCAACCTGCCCGCCGAGTTTTGCGGGGATCTTTTCCAGGACAATTGCGAAACATCCCGAGTTTTCAAGCAAATGGGCATCTTCAACGAGCTTGGCGGCTTCCGACTCATTGGTGGCCCGCACAACATAGGTGCCGAACTTATGTATCGATTGAGGGGTTAGGCCCAGGTGCCCCATCACAGGGATACCTGCCGAAAGTATCCTGTCGACCGATTCTATGATCTCCTTGCCGCCTTCCATTTTTACTGCATCGGCGCCGCTTTCCTTCATGATGCGGATAGCTGAATTGAGCGCTTCCTTGGAATTCCCCTGGTAGGTGCCAAACGGCAGGTCAACAACAACCAGGGCGCGTTTTACGGCCCTTACCACCGACGAGGCATGGTAGATCATCTCATTGAGAGTGATAGGCAGAGTTGAAGTGTAACCTGCCATCACATTGGAAGCGGAATCCCCCACAAGTATTATATCAATACCTGTGCTTTCCAGGATCTTGGCAAAAGAAAAATCATATGCCGTAAGCATGGCAATTTTTTCCCCCTTGGATTTCATCTCCTGTAAAACATGTGTGGTCACCTTAGTGACATTGCGAAAGGAATACGAAGCCGACATAAGCTCAGAATTTGAACGCAAAGGTATTACAATAAAATTTGTTTCCGACTGAATCGTTTATTTCAAATAATTCATGCTTTATAATTATATTTGCAAAACCAATGTCATCCTGCCAATTCATGAAAAAATACTATTCTCTGCTGATTCTTGCCTGCGCACTGCTCATGCTGGGTTCCTGCAAAAAGACCCTGGTTGTGAATGCCGACTGGAAAGATGTTACCATTGTATACGGCCTTCTTGACCAGACTGAATCCGTTCATTATGTAAAAATCACCAAAGCCTACCTTGGCCCGGGGGATGCCATTAAATTTGCACAAATCCCCGATTCAAGCGAATATTCCCACCCGCTTAAGGCGACTATGGAGGAACTGAACGGCTCAACCCTCCTTCGCACGATTACCCTTCATGATACCCTGATCCAAAACAAGGACAGCGGTGTCTTCTATTTCCCTGTTCAGCATATGTTTTGCACTTATGCCCAGCTATCACCTGATCTTACATATCATCTTATCGTAAAAGACAGCGTTACGAATAAAGTGATTGAAGGCACTGCCACCCTGGTCAGTGATTTCGATATAGAACGACCCACTATTTTCACCCGGGCTACTACCTTCCAGTCGGGTAAAAGCTCCGAAGTGAAATGGATCTCGGCCAAATCGGGGAAACGTTACCAGGTTAATCTAAGGATACGCTATGCAGAAGCTACCATAGGGGTCCCTAATTCAACAGTTATTAAAAGCCTTGACTGGCTTGCACTTACCGATATCAAGTCGCTCTCTGAAAAAGGCGGGCAAACCATGGACTATTTTATCAACGGGGATGCATTCTATATTTTTATGGGATCACATATCCCGGTTGACCCAACGGTTACACGGGCCCTGAGGGATTGTGATTATATTTTCACTGTTGGTTCGGAAGACCTGAGCACGTATATGGATGTAACCGCACCCTCCAATACCATCATCCAGGAGAGACCTGCTTTCTCAGATATTGTCAACGGCATCGGACTGTTTACTGCCCGGGTTGTAAAATCAGTAGACACCCTGCGGTTCAGTACCTTTACCCTCGACGAGATCAAAACAAACCAGTATACCAAAGACCTGGGTTTCTAATCTTCCTTTCACATTTTCTGTCTTTTTGTCATTTTTTGTCAGGGATTTTTCTTTTGGCACAATGATTGACATTTAAGACGTACTTCTCAAAATATACTTAGAAAGGAGATAATTTAATATGGGAAAAATAATTGGAATTGATTTAGGAACTACAAACTCCTGCGTTGCAGTGATGGAAGGTAATGAACCTGTTGTTATTGCAAACAGTGAAGGAAGAAGAACAACCCCTTCGATTGTTGCATTTACCGATAACGGTGAAAGAAAAGTCGGGGATCCTGCCAAACGTCAGGCAATCACAAACCCCACGAATACGGTTTCTTCAATAAAACGTTTCATGGGCGAAACCTATGACCAGGTTCAGGTTGAAATAAAACGTGTACCGTATAAAGTTGCCAAGGGTGACAACAATACCCCCAGGGTTGACATTAACGGAAAGCTGTATACTCCCCAGGAGATATCAGCCATGGTTCTTCAGAAGATGAAAAAAACTGCCGAAGATTATCTCGGGCAGGAAATAAAGGATGCTGTGATCACGGTTCCTGCTTACTTCAGCGATTCGCAGAGGCAGGCAACAAAGGAAGCCGGCGAGATTGCAGGCCTGAATGTTAAACGTATTATCAATGAACCTACTGCTGCAGCCCTTGCCTACGGCCTCGATAAAAAGCATAAAGATATTAAGGTTGCCGTGTATGACCTGGGTGGCGGTACATTCGATATTTCAATTCTCGAGCTGGGCGACGGTGTGTTTGAAGTTAAATCCACCAATGGGAATACCCACCTGGGAGGTGATGATTTTGACCAGATCGTGATCGACTGGCTGGCCGATGAATTTCTGAAAGACGAAGGGATTGACCTGCGTAAGGACCCGATGGCATTACAGCGCCTGAAAGAAGCTGCAGAAAAAGCCAAGATAGAACTCTCAAGTTCTGCTGAAACAGAGATCAACCTGCCTTACATTATGCCGGTTGACGGAGTTCCCAAGCACCTTGTGAAGAAGCTTACAAGAGCTAAATTCGAACAGCTTGTCGATCGCCTTATGCAATCGACCATTCCTCCCTGCCAGCAGGCATTGAAGGATGCCGGGATGAACCCTTCCGACGTTGATGAAGTGATCCTGGTAGGTGGATCTACAAGGATCCCCGCCATCCAGAAGATAGTCAAGGATTTCTTCGGAAAAGAGCCTTCCAAAGGCGTAAATCCCGATGAGGTTGTTGCAGTTGGTGCAGCTATCCAGGGAGGCGTTCTTACAGGCGAGGTAAAAGATGTACTGCTTCTTGATGTAACCCCGCTTTCACTCGGGATTGAGACCCTGGGCGGTGTTATGACAAGGCTGATAGAATCGAATACCACTATACCTACAAAGAAATCAGAGGTGTTCTCGACTGCGGCGGATAGCCAGACAACTGTTGAGATCCATGTCCTCCAGGGTGAACGCCCTATGGCTACCCAGAACAAAAGCATAGGAAGGTTCCACCTTGACGGTATACCGCCTGCTCCCAGGGGGATTCCGCAGGTCGAAGTCATTTTCGATATAGACGCTAACGGGATACTGCATGTGACCGCAAAGGATAAAGCAACAGGCAAATCCCAGCAGATCAGGATAGAAGCTTCATCGGGCCTTTCCGACGACGATATCAGGAAGATGAAGGAGGAAGCCCAGCGCAATGCCGATATCGACAAGAAAATGAAGGAAGAGGTCGATAAGATCAACCAGGCCGATACCATGATATTCCAAACGGAAAAGCAGCTGAAGGAATTCGGCGACAAGGTTCCTGCCGACAAGAAAGGCGGCATCGAACATGCCCTTGAAGAACTTAAAACCGCTCATAAAAACCGCGACGTGGCAGCTATTGACAAAGCTCTTGCAAACCTGAATGCCATATGGCAAACAGCAAGCGAAGAGATGTACAAGAACTCCCAGGGAGCCCAGCAGGGACCGCAGGGCGGACCCCAGCCAGGCCAGGAACAGGGGGCAGGCCAGAAAAGTTCGGGAAATGATGAAGTCACCGATGTAGACTTCGAGGAAGTCAAAGACAAATAATCAGGTTATCAACATCAATGCAGGGCCGTCATGCACAGTGACGGCCTTTTTTTACTCATAGCTGTATTTCATGTATCACTTTTACGGCTTCGCCGGATAAAGGAGTACGATAATCTCAGCTATATGAAAACAATTGGAACGCTTGTTTGCTCTGTCCTGCTGTCAGTGTCAGCGATAAGGGGCCAGGGCTTTGAAACATTTCAGAATTTCCCGGTACTGTCGGGGAGCTATGCCAACGGCAGCTTCACGGGGACCGACGGCTCTGACTGGACTTATATTCAATGCCGTGGTGATAAGGTTATTGAACTGCCTACTCCCTGCCTTGGAAAGAAACGGAATGCACTTCCCAAACTGGTTTCAGGTATGATCCACCATGGATGCGGCAAGATTATATTTACATACCGCCAGGCCTTCTCAACTGCGGTTAACCTGGATCTGCTCATCAATGGGGATCTTGTGAAGAATGTCATCAGCGCCGGGGGAAATGCCGATACAAGCCTGGTACATTCTTCCGACAGCATTAATGCAGGCATCCCGGGTGATTTTATAATTGAATTCAGGCAGGCCGACAGTCTGAACTCCGGGCAGGTGTGTATCGACAATGTTTACTGGACACCCTATGAATCCGGTCTCGGAAGCGAAGAAAAAATTGCAGGCGGTTCTCCCCACAGGCCGTTGAAATTCATCTGGCTGGGAAAACCGATCAGCATTTATTGCCAGGTGGAAGGAATAAAAGAACTTGCCATTTATTCAACAGAAGGGGGGCTGGTCAGGGACCTGTTCTTTTCAGGGTTTTACGCATCCCTGTTCCTTGACAATTGTCCTGAGGGTATTTACATAGCCATCCTCCGTGATAAAGAAAAGAACTTCATAAGCAAAGGGAAATTGGTTTTTTATTGAGGACGCTTTTTCGCTATTTTTGCGGAGCCAACAAGCTCTTATGCGCAGCCTGATCATTCTTTTGCTTTCGTTTGTACTTGCACACCCAATCATTATGGCCCAGAAAGGGAATGAAGGAAAAGACGAAGAAACAGCGAGGATTGAAATCACGGCAAGAAGCGACCAGGAATCGTACCGTGCAATCCCATGCGGCCACCACGGGGCACTGGTTTTCTTTAAAAGCGTTGAAATAGCAGATAACCTGAGAGTCAAATGGTATTTTTCGTTTTATGACCAGAACCTGAAACAGCTTTGGGTAAAAAGCTTTCCGGTGCTTAATGATCTTGATTTCAGGTTTAAAACATTTTCGGGCGACACCCTTATCCTTGTTTTTGTATACAAAGGCAAGATGAAAAGCGAGGATCAGCCACTTGAAATTGTCAGGATTGCCCTCAACAAAGGCAACTTCATTCCAAACATAACTAAAGTCCCCGCCAATTCAGAGCCTGTTTTTTTCAATATCCTCGGGAGAAATGCTTTCCTGGCACTGAATCATAAAACAGGACAGGCGGCTATTGAGATCCTTGACCTGAAGTCGAATCACAGCAAGGGCTTCCTGGTTGACCCTCAGGCAGAGGCAGCCTTCCGCTGGTTCGGGACCGACAGCATTACGGGAAGTTTAAAGGCTGTGGTTTCCAAAGCAATAAGTAAAAAAGAGACCGGGCACTGGTACCAGGTTTTTGATACGACAGGAAAGGTGTTGAACTCGGTAAACCTCAGCACGATTAACAACGACAGGGAATTTTCGGGTTTCGAAGCAGTCTCAAACCAGAAAGGGGAGGAGATGGTCATCGGTACGTACAGGCTTAAGAATAGCGGTTCCGGGCAGAAAAACAAGCCCATTACTGAATCCACGGGTATTTTTACGAGTCTGCTTCAGCAGGGGAACCAGAAAAATTTGAATTTTGTAAACTTTCTTCAGTTAAAGAGCATTAATTCATTGCTTAGTGCAAAAGACCTGCTCGATCTGAAAAAGAAAGCTCTGAAGAAGAATAAAAACATTGCTGAATATTCTGTTGATTTCAATGTTCTTCAGGATGAGCCTTTTGAACAGGATGGCAGGATAATACAGGTTTCTGAAGTGTATTTTCCGCAGTATCATGTTGAAAATTTTACAGATTTCGATTTTTACGGAAGGCCTTATACGAATTCTTATTCAACGTTCGACGGATACCGGTTTACCGGCGCACTCATCACCGCCTACGATCCAGAGGGGATGTTGTTGTGGGATAATGCATTGGAAATAAATGAACTGATCAGCCCTGAACTCAGCCCGAAAGTGGTGGTGAAAGTGATGGGCGATAAACTGCTTCTTGCATTTTGTGCTGCCGGAAAAATAGGTTCGAAGATCATACATAATAGCGAAACCAGCGGTAAACTGGAATTCAGCCTGCTGGAATCAAAATATCCAGATGACAAGCTGCTCTCTGAAACAAAAAGCGGGTTGCAGGGATGGTACGACGATTTCTTCCTCTGCTATGGATTCCAGGAAATAAAAAATGTAGCCATTGAAACCAATAACAAGCGGCTGGTATTCTATTTAACAAAAATAAAATTCGAGGAGTAGGCCTATTTTTTTGCCGGGTTGATCACAACCAGTTTATTATCACAATTTTGCACCAGCATCGTGGTGTCTTTCAGATTCCCTGAATAAGCCGGTCCGGAATATTTAATAGTATAAGTTGTACCGCCTGCAAAGGTCTTGCACTGCATTTCATCATGCTGAAGATTTATGGTTGCATGAAGCTGTACGATGTTAACGGTAAGTAGTGAATCTCTTTTATTTTCAAAGCAAACAGTCGCCAGGCCATCGCAAGGCTGTGAAGTGGAAGCCTTTTTGCAGGAGGTTGAAAATAACATTGTACCAAGGATCAGTGCTGTTAAAATAAGGAGGTTGTTTTTCATAATCAAAATCTTCGCTTTGCAAAAGTACAAGGAATAAATTAATATCAAAATGCAGATTGACATAACAAAAGACAGAAATAGTTTGTTAGGGTTGTATGGGAAACACTAAAAAATTGAAAATTAATTTTACTTTTGTAGATTCTGAAAAAAATCGAATTTCAGGCAACCATACAACTGCAACCATTGTCATCTAAATCAAGTATAAGTTAATTATTGTAAACGTCTTCTAATATCAACCCTATGCGGAATTTAACATTGCGCCTTTTTTTCATTTGCGGGTTCCTGCTACTGTCTTCCCCTTTTCTGATTGCACAAAATGCTCCTAATGCCGCCTGTCCCGATACTCAACCGGTTGTTATAGGCCCTGATGTGGTCAGGGCAGGGCAAACCGTAACCTATATGACTTATGACATTCCAGGTCATAGTTATACATGGGTAGTTCCTGCAGGCGGAAGTGCAAGCATACTCAACCAGAACCAGGTCACGATTACATGGGGGAGCACTCCGATGACAGTGGTGCTTAAAATTAGAGAAGGCAATAGCGCTAAGCCAGGCTGTGTTGAGGTAGAAACACAGAAGAAGATTACAATTCAGCCTTTGCTGCATGCTTTTTATTATTATCAGTATGAAACCGGCACCTGCTTTTACAATAAAGTCGACTTCACAGGTGATGTATCGGTGCACCCGGGGCAAACAATAACCTACGCATGGGATTTTGGAGATCCGGCTTCAGGGGTTAGCAACACATCTGTCTTACCAAATCCATCCCATATTTTCCCGACAGTATCCGGTCTAACGTACACGGTCACGCTGACTTTGACCAATACTGCAGGGCAGCAGGACATGATTACCGATTATGTTTACGTTGATCCTGACACTTATAAGCCGATTGCCGTACTGCCGGTGCCGGCCAATCCGAACTGCCTCAGCCAGGCATATACATTCAATGCAGCAGGGAGCCAGCCTACGTTTAAACCCACCTCCGAAACCTTTTTATACGTTGATTGGGATTTTGGCGACGGCACAACGGCCCATTATGAAAAATTTGGCAGCACGCCTCCTGTATTGCAAACAACGCATATCTATGCTTCTTATGGAACTAAAACGGTGACATTAACCCTGACCAATACCGTTCATTGCATGGTGACTAAAACCATCCAGGTTGATGTTCCGAACACCATGCCTGTTGCCGGGTTCCTTGTTGCCAAATCCTGCGTGAACGAACCCACTTCTTTTACAGATATTTCTTCAACACCAATTGCACCCCTCGTTATAACAGACTGGAGTTGGGACTGGAACGACGGATCCAACTCAACCTATAATTACATAACGAATCCTCCGCCCGTTCCGGTGATCCATCCATTTATGGATCTGGCCTCGCATAATGTTACGCTTACTGTCACCAACAGTAACGGTTGTAAAAACATATATTCCCTGCCTGTTCAGGCAGAACCTTCACCCCAGGCCAATTTCTCTTATCCTGTTGTGATCTGTTCCGGCGACGTTGTGCAGTTCAAAGATATGAGTTCACCCCTGACGGGCAGCCCTATCGTTAGCTATCAGTGGAACTTCGGCGATCCTACATCGCCCAGCAACACCTCAATCCTGCAAAATCCAACCCATCTTTTTTCAGGTGCGGGAAATTTCATCATTACACTCACGGTAGCGAACAATGCAGGATGTGTCAACACAAAAACGCTTCCTGTGGCCAATCCTCTTGTTGTAAACCCCCATCCTGATATTGACTTCACCCAGGTGCAGGGAGTTACTGCCTATGAACAGATTTTTACATCAATAATCAATCCCGCACAGCACGTAGGGAATAATGTGTACTGGGAATTCGGAGATGGAACCAATGGATTCGGTTCACCCATCACCCACAATTACCCGGGGCCGGGCAGCTTCACAGCCCGCTGTACAGCCACCGACATGGTAACCGGGTGCACCAACGTAGTGACCCACGATATGATGCTTGGAGGGCCGCCTGCTGCCTGCTTTACTGCCAATCCACCCAATGAATGCCAGAATGTCAATATTTTATTTGTGCCTTGTCCCCCTGGGGGCCAGATCGATTTTGAGGATTGGGATTTTGGGGATGGGACGCCTGTACAGCATTTCGTTCCTCCCTTCACACCGGCTTCTCCGACTCATTCATATATCGCACCTGGGCCTTATCATGTGAAAAGGGTTGTTAACCAGGGAACCCCGCTTGAAGCATCATTTGATCTCTGGGTAACGATTTATGATTCCCCCACTGCGAATTTCATATGGTTCAGTGATCCCGCCCACCTGCATCAAAGCCAGGCCTGCGACGGACAGGATGTTTATTTCGTGGATCAATCGTTTGCAAATTCCACCCCCCCGGGAACAATTTACCAGTGGTTGTGGACCTTTGATGATCCTCTTTCAGGAGCCGCCAATACTTCAACCCTGCAAAACCCCACCCATACTTTCATGAGTGGACAAACATCGTATAATGTGACATTGCAGGCCTGGGAAAACCTTGAGAACTGCCCAAGTCCTGTCAAGACAATCAATGTGCCGATCAATACTCCTATTCCCGTAGAATTCGGTTACGGAACTAATGTCTGCCTTGATCAGGCGGTTAACTTCACGACAGATCCTGCAGCTTTGCCTCCTTCAGATTACACCTGGCTATGGGATTTTGGAGATGGCAACAATTCGGCAGCGCCGGGAAGTGTTTCGCATTTGTATGCTTCTGTGGGGGATTATACCGTAACCCTGACGCTTACCGATGTCAATGGCTGCAGCAAGTCAAAACAGCATATTATCAGCATTATTCCAAAGCCAATTGCCAATTTCATGTTTGCTTCACCTACCTGTTTTGGCTCAGCGATCCAATTTACCGACCTTTCCGTAGTCCCCTTGCCATATAACGACGTGATCGTTGGATGGGACTGGGATTTTGGGGACGGCACTCTGCATGACCTTACAAGGAATCCCACACATATTTATGCAGTATACAGCTCTACAGGATGGAATGTGACACTCACCGTAACAACGAACCGCGGTTGTTCCCAGACCAGGACTATTAATGTACAGCAGGTTGCCTCCCCTCTGGCTGATTTCCAGGTTACAGGAGGGACTTTTTCCTGCGTTGCGCCACAATCGGTTCATTTCAGTGATCTCTCCCAGACCAATGGGGGCGGGAACCTGATGTCATGGTCCTGGGATTTCGGAGACCCCGCTTCAGGAGCATTCAATTTCTCAACAGCACAGAACCCATCGCATATATACAACACTTCGGGGCCTAAGAGGATTACTTTAATCGTAAGCAACACGAATTATTGTAACGATACCATTTTTCACGATATTACCATTAATGCGCTTCCTTTACCTGACTTTGCTTTTTCAACCCCCTGCCTGGGTAACAATACCTTGTTTACCGACAACACCATTCCAAATGCTGCGGGAATCTTGTCCTGGGCCTGGGATTTTGGCGACGGAGGCACATCACCCCTTCAGAATCCGCAACATCTCTTTGCCACAGCGGGAACACACACTGTTACTCTCGTGGTTGTTAACTCAAACGGTTGTACAAACACCAAGGTGAAAACCATTAATGTAAACCCGAAACCGGTTGTTGATTTTATAGAGACAAGCCCCTTCTGCCAGCATGCACAGGTTACTTTTACAAGCCAGGCATATGTGCCGGCAGGTTTTACCAGCTTCATTAATAACTGGATGTGGAGATTCGGCGACGGTTCAGCTGTTGGGATCGGACCTGTTGTCACCCATACCTACCTTGATGCTTCGATTTCCCATACGGTCACACTGATCGCCACGACAACCGACGGATGCGTTGACTCTGTTTCCAAAGTCGTAACAGGAATCGCGGCACCTATTGCCGACTTTACCAATCTTGGCGTTGGCTGTCTTGGCCAATCATTGAGTTTTGTTGATAATTCCCAAAGCAATGGAGGCGGTACAATCAGCCAATGGTCTTGGAATTTTGATGATCCGGGCTCAGGCTCATCCAACACTTCTACTTTGCAGAACCCGACGCATAGTTTCACCAGCGCGGTAGTTCATCATGTCTCCCTCACAGTCACAAACGTAAACGGATGCACAGCTACAAAGACAAATGATGTTAGCATAGCGGCAAAACCCGTTGCCGACTTCACCTCATCCAGCAGCTGCCTGGGCAACCTGACAGTATTTACTGACAAATCTACAACACTGACAGGGTCCCTGGTTCTTTGGGCCTGGGATTTTGGTGACGGGGGGACTGCACTTACGCAAAACCCCACATACATGTTCAGCACTCCGGGACTCCATTATGTTACATTGACCGTAACCAATTCCAACGGTTGCACACAGAGTGTTACCTACCCTGTTGAAGTATACCCTTACCCGGTTACATCATTCGGTTTCTCTTCACCCACCTGCGCGGGCAACAGCGTGACATTTACAGATATGTCGATCACGGGTCATGGTTATATTGTCAGAAGGATGTGGGATTTCGGTGACGGGAATTTACTGAACACAACATCCGTTTCAACCACACATCAGTATGCCAACGGAGGAACATATAATGTCACCCTCATAGTGAAAACCTCCGACAGTTGCACGGGAACGAAAACAATATCGGTACCCATTCAATTTGCCCCTGTTGCATCATTTACTGCCATAAATTCACTTTGTGTTCTCACTCCTGTCCAATTCAACGACAACTCCCAGCCTAACGGGGGAGGGACCATAACACAATGGAACTGGAATTTCGGAGATCCCGGCTCAGGTGGAAACAACAACTCAACCCAGCAGAACCCGGTTCATAATTTCAGCGCTTCAGGTGTTTTTAAAGTACGTCTGACTGTAGCCAATGCCGATGGCTGTATAGGAAAGGATTCCATGATGGTTACCATCAATGCAAATCCTGTCGCTAATTTTACGGCCACCAATGCATGCCAGGGCAATGCAACTACGTTTACCGACAATTCAATCCCCAATGCAGGTGTGATCGTGTCATGGTTGTGGAATTTTGGTGACGGCGGCAGTTCCGCAGTCCAGAATCCAACCTATACCTATGTTACAGGAGGCATTTTTAATGTCACACTTACAGTGACTACTTCAAACGGATGTATACATTCAGTAAGCAAACCTGTGGAAGTATGGGCCAGGCCAAACATCCAGTTCAGTTATACTTCCCCCACCTGTGCCGGGAGTTCAGTTACTTTTACCGATATTTCGGTTCCGTCGCATGGTTATATCACCAACAGGAACTGGGATTTCGGCGATGGAAATACAGGCACCAGCGCCAGCCCGACCATTTCACATACATATACCACGGGAGGGAACTACCAGGTTATACTTAGCATTACCACTTCCGATAATTGTACAGGGAACAATACCATTTCTGTTCCTATCCAGTACAACCCGATCTCCGGATTCCAATGGTCAAATGCCGTCTGTGCACTGGCCCCTGTCCAGTTCACTGATATCTCCCAACCCAACGGGGGCGGGCAGATCACTCAATGGAACTGGACTTTCGGTGATCCCGGATCAGGCGGAAACAATACTTCCACCCAGCAGAACCCTGCACACAATTTTAGTGCAGCAGGTCAATTTATGGTGCATCTTAAAGTTACCAATGCAAGTGGATGTTATAAAGACAGCAGCGCCCAGATCACTATCGAAGCAAATCCGACCGCGACTTTTACTGCAACAAGTGTGTGCAAAGGCAGCCCAACGGTATTCACCGGGACTCCTGGTGCCGGAACAATTGCTACCTGGTCCTGGGATTTCGGTGACGGCGGAACAGGATCGGGCCAGAACCCTTCATACACTTATGCTAACGATGGAACATATACGGTCGTTCTGAATGTGGCGAGCTCGGGCGGGTGCCTTGGAACGTACAGCAAAACGATACAGGTTTATGGTTCCCCGGTTTCTCAATTCAAGTTCTCTTCACCGACTTGTGCCAGTGATTCGGTACAATTCACCGATCTTTCAGTTACGGCTCACGGAAGTATTAATAAATGGGAATGGGATTTCGGTGATGGTGGGACTATTACCATAACCTTCCCGGGCAATGCGAATGTGAAACACAAATACGCAAATGGCGGGAATTACAATGTAAAGCTAAAAATCACGACTTCCGACAATTGTACCAATGAGATCACCTTACCGGTATCTGTAGAATTCAAACCAATCGCCAACTTCAGCAATGCCTCCGGTGCCTGCGCCCTGATGACCAACGAGTTCACCGACCTCTCCCAGTCGAACGGCGGAACAGCTGTTGTAGGCTGGCTTTGGGACTTCGGCGACCCCTCTACTGGTTCCAACAACACTTCAGACCAGAAGAACCCCACGCATGCGTTTTCGGCAGGCGGGCCTTTCTGGGTCAAACTGAAAGTAACCAACGCAACCGGATGTTATGATACATTGAAAAAACAGATCTCTGTGAATGCGGCTCCGGTTCCATTGTTCTCGTTTGACACGGCCTGTGTGGTCAGCTTAACACAATTCCACGACCTTTCAACATCATCGAGCGGTTCTATTAACGCATGGTCATGGAACTTTGGCGATCCTTCTTCAGGCGGGAATAATACCTCCACCTTGCAAAATCCTACGCATAATTATTCAAGTCCGGGAAATTACATGGTGAAGCTCAGTGTTACAACAACAAACAATTGTACCAGGGATACCATAATGCAGATTGCGGTCAGCCCGAAACCTGTGGCCTTGTTCCAATACACTGCAGCCTGTGCCCAGGATTCTACACATTTTACTGACCTGTCGATTGCACCCAACAGCCAGGTTGTGGCCTGGTCCTGGGATTTCGGTGATGGTGGCACTGCAACCATCAAAAATCCCAATCATAAATTTGCTACGGGAGGAACCTACAATGTCAAGGAGGTTGTGACTAATCTCAGCGGTTGCAAGGACTCGGTGGTCGTTGCAGTTCTGGTACATCTGAAACCGGTTTCCGCTTTCCAGTATAACAGCAAATACTGCCCGAAAGGACAGATTACGTTCCAGGATATGTCAACGGCATCAGGTGCTGTTATTACCGACCGTTTGTGGATATTTGAACAAGGGGCCACCTCAACTGTCGCAAATCCTGTATACACATTCCCGGTAACCGATACAATTTACCTGGTGACACTGATGGTAACCGATACCTATGGTTGCAAGGATACCATCGTCGACAGCGTCAGGGTGAAACCCGGCTTCAGGTTCTCCTTTGTTGACAGTACGGTATGCTTCGGCAATCCTACTATTTTCCATCCGGTCAATTACAATATGGGTCAGGACTCGTTATATTCCCCGAGATGGGATTTCGGTGACCCGAATTCCGGCCCGGCGAATTACTCAGGCTTATATAATACAACCCATGTCTTTACTGCTCCGGGATTATATAACGTTAAACTGAGAGTTTTCAACACCGATAATTGTGTTGACAGCGTTTTCAGAACAGTTCAGGTATATGCCCTGCCCAAACCTCATTTCTCGGCTGCAATCGCCCAGTGCGACAGCATAATGCATTTCACAGATACGACCAGTAATTACGGTACGGGTACCATTAAACAATGGGAGTGGATATTCGGCGACGGTTCTCCTAATGTGATCATTACAACACCTCCCGGCGACACCTCCCATTGGTACGTTGCTACGGGTGATTACCGGGTCACTTTGATCGTTACAAATACCAAGGGATGCGTCGACAGCATATCCCAGGGTGTGACCAGGCTCCCGTGCATCAGGGCAAATTACAATTACCCGGATACCAATTGTATGAACTATATGGTAACATTCCAGGATACTTCAGTGCCGACATACAGGATCAAGCAATGGAAATGGTCATGGGGTGACGGGAAAGACACATCATATATCCAATACAGCAAGTTCGTAGTACATAAATTTACGAGCCCGGGTACTTTCAAGGTCAAACTATGGATCAAGGCCGTTGTAAATGCGAAGAACATCCTCGACAGTCTCACTCAGGATGTCCTGATACATCCCACACCAAAAACCTTGTTCTCAAATGTTCCCGTTTGCCTGAAACAGCCTGCAATGTTCAGGGATACTTCGTTTACTAACGGTGAAGCTGTCTCGGCATGGAGTTGGGATTTTGGTGAACCTTCATCAGCCCCCAGGAATACATCCACACTGAGTAATCCTAACCATATTTATGCCACAAGGGATACTTTTAATGTGAAGCTCGTAGTCATGAACAGGTTTGGATGTAAGGATTCGCTTACAAAACCCTTGAGAATATATGGACTTCCGCTTGCCCGCTTCAAATACACAGCGGCATGTACGGGCGACCCCACATTCTTCAGGGATTCCTCATCCATTTCCGACACCACCATTGGATTCTGGCGCTGGAAATTCAACCCGTCGGTTATGAAGGACACTTCATTGCTGAAGGATCCCAGTTTTAAATACAAAAATGCCGGAGATTACCTTGTTCGCCTGATTGTTAAAGATTACTTCGGATGCCTGGATACTATTATTGATACCGTTTCGGTGCATGTGACCCCGGTCTCCGCCTTTACCCTGATCAACGGATATGACGGGACCCCGGGTAAAGTCAAGCTTAATAACCTCTCATCCGGGGCCACAGGGTATTCATGGGATTTCGGTAACGGGAAGACCAGTAATGATACCAACCCGGTCGCCTCATTTACCGAGGACGGTACTTATACTATCAGATTGATTTCCTCAAACCAGTATGGTTGTGTGGATACGACTTATTACGAATATAAAATACTGTTCCGCGGACTTTTTGTACCAAATGCATTTGCACCAAACAGCGGGAATATGGCAGTTCGGTTGTTCAAACCTGTGGGGATGAATCTGAAAACATACCATATCCAGGTATTTGATACCTGGGGGCATCAGGTTTGGGAATCCAACAAGCTCGACAATAACGGGGCTCCTTATGAAGGATGGGACGGTACGTTAAATGGGGCGTTGATGCCGCAGGGTAATTATTTCTGGAAAGTCACTGCCACCTTCGTCGACGATTCCCCGTGGACCGGTTCTGATACCGGGGTGAAAGGCGGAAACGGTACTATGGGGACAGTAATTTTATTAAGATAATATAATCTAACTAACATACAGCTCGATGAAAAAGCTCTCATGTATTCTTTGCCTGCTGGTTCTGGGGTGGATATTGCCGATGACATCCGCCCTGGGACAGGACATGAATTTCACGCAGTATTTCAGTGCACCCCTCTATGTGAACCCTGCTTTTACCGGCATCAATACCGGTGTGCGTGCAAGGTTCCTGTTCAGGGATCAATGGCCTGCTGCCCCTATTGCTTACAAATCATATTATTTTTCGGCTGACCTGGGTGACCGTGCATTGCCTGGCGCAGGCGGCCTTGGGCTCGTTGTACAATCGGACAACCCCGGCGCGGGCCTGATCAATAACCTGAATGCCGCCCTGACTATCGGCGTACGTATTCCTATCACAAGTTTCCTGGTGGCCCAGGTTGGTGTTAAAGCGGGGATCATGCAAAGGAGGATTTCCTATGATGACCTTGTTTTTACGAGCAGCCTTGACCCCAGGTACGGAAATATATACCAGAGCGGGTTCACTGATTTCAACGCGAGCAAGAGAGTGGTTCCTGATTTCGGCGCAGGTGGTTTGTTACAATTCTCTTCAACAGAAGGTAATATTACCGGTAATATCGGATTTGCAGTTGATCATATTTTCAAACCTGATGTGTCTTTTCTTTCTGTCGGTTCTTCACAGTACCCCAGGAAATGGGTGGGGCATTTCGACCTTGTAATTTCAACCGGTCCGGGAGGAAATTCTAATGCCATGTATGCCAGTTCCTCTGAACCTCTTAAAGTCAACATCGGAGGTTTATATATGAATCAGGCTAACCTGAATTCACTGGAAGTCGGCCTAAACCTGTTAAAATACAATATTTACCTGGGTTGCTGGTACAAGAGCACGCTCACCGGCATCGTCAATAGTTCCTGTGCAATCCTGGCCGGGTATAAGTTCAATTTCTATGAGAATATGAGTGTGAAATTTATTTACTCCTACGATATACAGATTAGCGGTGCATTACAGGGAACCGGAGGTGCGCATGAGATAAGCCTTATACTTGAGTTTGACAAGCTGTCAATCTTCGGAGGCGGAGGCGGTGGCAGTTCACTCCCAGGAGGGACCGGAGGTTCCAAGAGATATGGCGGGCCAATGGAATGCCCGAGTTTCTATTAACATTCAAATCGGAATTGAAAAAAAGAAGCCGGGCATCAACCCGGCTTCTTTTTTTTACATGTTCGCAATAATCTCTGAACCGAATTCAGAGCATTTGAGCTTGGTGGCCCCTTCCATCTGGCGTTCAAAGTCATAGGTAACCCTTTTCTTCGCAATCGCCCCTTCCAGCCCTTTAACAATAAGGTCTGCCGCTTCGTTCCAACCCATATATTCCAGCATCATTACACCCGAAAGGATGACCGAGCCCGGGTTCACCTGGTCTTTATTGGCATATTTCGGAGCGGTGCCGTGCGTTGCTTCAAACACAGCATGGCCTGTTACATAATTGATATTGGCACCGGGAGCAATCCCGATCCCGCCTACAATAGCTGCCAGAGCATCGGAAATATAATCGCCGTTAAGGTTCAGGGTTGCTATTACCGAATACTCTGCCGGGCGGGTCAGGATCTGCTGGAGGAATGCATCGGCAATCACATCCTTGATGATGATGCGGCCTTCCGCAACAGCCTTTTTCTGGGCATCTTCTGCAGCCTGTTCCCCATCCTTGTCCTTTATCTTATCATACCGGGCCCAGGTAAAGACCTTATCCCCGAATTCTTTTTCGGCAAGATCATATCCCCAGGTCTTAAACATCCCTTCAGTGAATTTCATGATATTCCCTTTATGGACAATGGTGACCGAAGGAAGTTTCTTTTCAATGGCATACCCGATAGAAGCTCTTACCAGGCGCTCAGTTCCATCTTTCGACACAGGCTTTATGCCAATGGATGAACTTTCGGGGAACCGTATTTTTTTTACACCCATTTCCAGGATCAGGAAATCGAGGACCTTCTTTACTTCAGCTGTCCCCGCCATCCATTCAATACCGGCATAAATGTCCTCGGAGTTCTCACGGAAAATTACCATCTCGGTAAGTTCGGGCTTCTTAACCGGAGAAGGAACCCCCTTGAAATATCTCACGGGCCTCAGGCAAACATAAAGATCAAGTATCTGCCTCAAAGCAACGTTGAGCGAACGTATCCCTCCGCCTACCGGTGTGGTGAGAGGCCCTTTGATGGCAACAAGATATTCCCTGATTTCATCCAGGGTTGCCTGGGGTAACCATTCCCCTGTTTGCTTGAAAGCTTTCTCCCCTGCAAGGACTTCTTTCCAGTGTATCTTCCTTTTCCCGGCATATGCTTTTTCAACAGCTGCATCGAAAACTTTCACACTTGCATTCCATATGTCAGGGCCTGTGCCATCTCCTTCAATGAAAGGAATTACCGGATTCTCCGGAACTACCAGCCTGCCACCAGACAATGTTATCTTTTCTCCCATGGTATATAATTATTAATTAGTAAATATTCAGTCATTAATTACCTTCACAAGGGCACCCCATTTCCGGTCAATCTCAAAGAAATGCTTCATATAGTAATTACCGAAAAGGAAATGGGCCTTGATGACTTTGATCCCGTAAGCCGACATGCTGACAAAGAAATTGGCGATCATGGCCGAAGCTATCCCTTTCCCCTGTAATGACGAAGTTACTACGATGCCATCAAACAGGGCGGTCGTCTCATCCAGGTAATGCCAGGTAAGCCCGCCGATGATCTTTCCACGGGCATCGGTAACAACATGCTGGTGATCATGTTTACTGATCTCTTTTGGATAATTCTCCCTGAAGAACATCTGGTATAACTGCCCGATCTCCCGGGGTTCTCCCGGCTCATATTGCACGTAATGTTTCCCCTCGGCGTCGTTGATGTCGAAACGGACAAGCACATGCTCTTTTGAACGTTCACCTATTTTCAGCAGGTCAATATGCTGATCGGTTTGCAGTCGAGGGAAGACCATATGGCTGAAAATGTTTTTATCTTCTTCTGCCGACAACGATGATTGCAAGTCCGACAGCTCGATAAGCTGGATAGGCAAGGTTTCCTGCTCTTCCTGCATTTTTTCAAGGAGCTTGTCAAATGAGGCTCTGACACCCTCGTCTGAATCCATAAAGAAGGTATGCCTGTAAAAATAATACCTGATCAGGTCGGGCCATGAATTCAGCCTGAACAGGTCCATGAGCTCCGTGATGGTTTGTTCCTTGGCTGCTGCTGTAGTGAGGGGATTTATACGGTACCAGTCTATATACTGGTCTATAGCTGAGTATAACGACAGCGGCAGGTGGAAGCGTTTGATGTTTTCGGTCAGGTACTTATTCAGGTGGTCCTTCAGGCTGGTCAGATCATGGCAAACGACTTTGTGCTTTTTTAGTTCGACTCTGAGTTTGACCAGGAATTCAATTGCTTCTTCCTTGCCCAGGGCTTCAATGCAGGCATCAAAAATCCAGTTGATTTCTATCTGCTTTTTAACCCAGGGATACAAAGCCGTGGTTTTGCAATAGTAGTCCAATACGATAGGGATGACCAGGGAAAGCGGGCCTTTGTATTCCGACCAGCCGGTAAGGGTAAGTATGACAGCCGATTCACGGAAATCCATTTCAGGTATGGAAATATTGGTAGGGGTAATTGCGCCGGGAACAATCTGGTAGCCGCTGTGGTGCCATGCTTTAAACACTGTTGCCAGGGAACGGATGAACACTTTTTTCCATGCGTTCGGTTTTACATAGCCGGAGGAGCGGTGGATTTCGGCAAACTCCCTTATTTTATCCCATGCGGTAAGCCCTCCTATATACTGTGTGCTGAGTAGTCCCAGGTTGGGCCTGCTGCTTCCCAGCAGGGAAGCAACAGCAGCCCCGTAAGGAAAACCCGCTAGCGAAGCCTGCCAGTAAAATGTATCGGGGTTGGGTTTGAATTCAGGGTTGTTGCTGATCACGAAGTGAAGATCAAAATGTTTCCCGGCCTTAGTGTTTACACTGAGCCTGTAATGCTTGAATTCCTTGTACGCAAGTAGCCTCAGCACCCATATGCCTCCCGGGGGCACGTCTTTCAGATCAAAATCCCATTCATTAAAAGTCAGGATAATGCTTTCTTCCAGGAACTTCGTAGTCCTGAAAATCTTTATTATCCTTTCTTTATCAGTTTCCTGGATCCCGTGTTCAAAAATGAGTTTAGGTTTCCATGTTGAAGCAGGATATTTAGGGCCTCTTGCTTCAATATGGTTTTCAAATACCCGGGCCAGCCTGTAAAAATATTCCTCTGCTTTTTTTGACAGGTAAGGATCCTGGCGGTGAAGGATCCACCTTGATAATTCAGCCCTGACCGGTACATAGAAATCAAGATGCTGGAGTGCAAAGTTGTAAAGCATCCTGAGAACATTTTCGAACTGCTGCCTCATTTTCACCGGTGCAGGCCAGGGGAAGTGGGTACGGTAGAAATAAAGCCTTTGCTTGAGTGCATCAAGCCTGTGTTTCCCGATTTTGGATGAAGCGATGGCACGGATCGACTGCTCATTTAAGAACGAAAGACCCGATTCGAGGAACATGGGCAGGTTGGAAATTGTCTCAGGCTGAGGGGCATGGATCAGGATGGTGCGATAGGCCAGGCATCGGATCTCTTCGGAAGGATGAAATGCCAGGGCTTCAAGCCTCAGCCTCATCACTTCGGCAAGCCGGGGTTCCGAGTCGCCGAAAATATCGCCTATCTTAACGATAGCGCTGATTGAAGAAGACTCAGGGCCGAACAGGGCCTGGCACAGCAGCAGGTTGGCATTGGCCAGGAACTGGTCTCGGATATTCCTTGGGGCCTTGCATTCATAATTGCCTGTCAGCCCGGGTTCTGCAAGATAAATGCCTTCGGCCATCCCCTTCACGGGGACATCCCAACCTTCCTTAACCGGACAGAAGGAAATCAGGGAAGGGTTCCCTGTCCAGAGCTTTGGGGAACGGGTGAAAAGCCCCAGGTCAATTGTATCGTCACTTAAAGTATATACCAGGTCACCTATAATCCAGCTTCCCGGCTTGCGTTTCCTGATATTCAGAACCTGTTTTGTTCTCTTGTTTACAAGCTGGTCTTTGCCAAAAACAATATCCGTTTCAAGTATGCCAAGGTCCCTGTATACCCACTTTGGGACAGAACAGGAAACAGCCCCTTTTTTAATCAGGACTACATTGCTCTGATAGAGGGAATCTATCAGTTTCAGAAACCCGTTTTCAATGGCTTTCCTGTTGTAGGAACCTTTGGGGGTTAATTCCCCTTTTTCGGCGCTGAAGTCCCTGTCGAGAAGGGCGAAATTCACTACCCTCTCATAAGGCGCAACATCCTTGTTCGCCGACATGACAATCTGGTGGAAATATTCCCTGAGGTTATCGCCTTTACAAGAGGCGAAGAGGGAATCGGATTTGTCGGGTACAATGAGAAGGACATTATAAGGCCTGTTGTCCCCGACAACAAAAGTGCTCTTTATGCCCGGTACATTATGAAATTTCTTTTCGATGACCTGGGGGGCGACTGTCTGGCCACGATTATTTTTGTAAATGTCCTTAACCCTGTCGACGATCTCATGATACCCGTCTTCATTGATGATGAAAACATCTCCTGTTTTAAGCCAGTAATCATCTTTTTTCGAAACGGGATAAGGGATGGTGCCTCCCGGCGGGGAATCTTCGAGGTAGCGTGCGATATAATGCCCGCTGATCTCGAGTTCACGGTTCTCGTTGAGCCTTGTAAAAACCCCGGGGAGGGGTGTGCCTACTTTAAAATCCTGGTAACGGAACGGGGGGGTCATAGTGATGCCGCCGGTTGCTTCTGTCATTCCAAAGCCGCTGGATAATGCGATGCCGTTTTCGTTGAAGAAACGGAACACCTGGGGGTCAAGGTAACCTGCAGCGCTAAGCCCCCATTTCAGGCGGTTGCCGGTTATATCCTCGATGGCCCTGGTTCTTAATTCGGCACTCTCTATGCCGCTGATCCTTTCCTGGCACTTCTCAAATAACTCCTGCCAGCGAAGCGGTATGCTGATAAACCCGCTTGGGTTGACCTTCGGAAATAAGGAAAACAATGTATCTGCGGAGTTGTTCCCGGCAAAAACATAGGTGCCGTGCCAGTAAATCGCACCGCACATCTCAAGATAACGTCCGAATGTATGGAAAAGCGGAAGGTAGCAAAGGAATGTCTCATCCCCGACCTCTGGGAGGGCCGCAGCCCGGGCAAAGCGCTTGGATACAATATTATAAACCGAGAAAGAAACTCCCTTGGGCAAACCGGTGCTTCCCGAGGTGAACATGGTTGTTGCAACTTCATTGGTCGGTTTCAGCGGCCTGGCCGAAAGAAGGTTCTCAATCTCAGAACGGGAGATCTTTTTACATTCCTCCTGGAGGTATTTGTTGGCAGATCCCTTCTTTGATCCCGGGCCCATGGTAAAGATACGGAAAGGCCGGGCGGTCAGCTGGCAGACTTTTTCGAGGACCGAAACTCTCTGAGGCGTATCGGCAACGGCAATGTTGACCGAAAGTTTGTCAAACAACGGGGCCAGTATTTCAGCGCCAAAATGGGTGCTGAACGGAGAAACGAAAATCCCGGAACAAAGGCAGGAAAGATCCACACAGGCTCCTTCAACGCAGTTCTCGGTGTAAAGTGCAATCCTTGGCTCCTCTTCAACGGCCATGTAAAAAACGGCGGCAATCTCCCTAAGGTGGCGGTATATCTGCTCATAAGTCCAATCCACCGTGGGCGAAACCGACATGTCCCGGAAAAGGACCTGACGCGGGTGCTCGTTTACCCTTTGGGCCAACAAGTCATTCAGCGAATACTGTGTCCTTTGCAGGACGGTGAACACTGTTTCTGCCCAGCGGTCTCTTTGCCCTTGATCAAGATTCCGCAGGAAGCCTGGCCTGCCGGTCAAGTCAAGGAAATCCATCCAGGATCCCCTGCCGGGTAAACCGGCCGCGGGTTTTCTATGGGAAATGCCTGGTTTGGGTTTGCGTTTTGCTGTCGAATGATCCCATGATGAAACCGCTGCTTCCGCCTCAGCCAGAACTTTAGATGCCAAAGCCTGCTTTTGCTTGTCTTTCGCATTCTTCCAGGAACCAAGTACTTCAGCCAGCATTATTTTAAATTTAAATCAGAATGATTAAAGGAAACATGCAAATTTATTGATTCAAATTGTTAATTTTGAATTCGAATAAAAGATATTTTTTTACATGTTGCTCAAATTAGAAAACATAGAGGCTATCTATAAGAAAATCAGTGCTTCTGTAGAAAAAGCCAGGAAGATATTTAATCGGCCGTTAACACTTACCGAGAAGCTTTTATACGGGCATTTGTTTGATGCGGTTCCTGATAAACCCTATGATAAGGGGAAGGATTATGTGAATTTCCTTATCGACAGGGTGGCTATGCAGGATGCCACGGCCCAGATGGCGCTGCTCCAGTTTATGACTGCGGGAAGGACCACATCGGCCGTTCCGGCAACGGTTCATTGCGATCATCTTATTCTTGCCAGGGAAGGTGTAAGCCCTGACCTTGCATCAGCGCTTTCACAAAATGCCGAAGTGTACAATTTCCTGCAATCAGTTTCGGCTAAATACGGTATTGGTTTCTGGAAACCCGGTGCAGGCATCATCCACCAGGTGGTGTTTGAAAATTATGCTTTCCCCGGCCAGATGATGATAGGGACAGATTCACATACCCCGAATGCAGGCGGCCTGGGGATGCTTGCCATTGGCGTTGGGGGTGCCGATGCGGTAGATGTGATGTCGGGAATCCCGCTCGAGCTTAAAATGCCGAAGATCATGGGAGTAGAGCTTACCGGCAGACTCAGCGGGTGGGTTTCGGCAAAAGATGTTATCCTGCTGCTCTCCGGCATACTTACGGTAAAGGGAGGTACAGGGTTCATCATCGAGTATTTCGGTGAAGGGGCCGAATCCCTTTCATGCACCGGAAAAGGTACTATCTGTAATATGGGCGCCGAAGTTGGGGCCACCTGCTCGGTTTTTCCATATGATGCCAGCATGAAGCGATACCTGGAATCAACCGGGCGCAAAGCCGTTGCCAACATCGCCAACCAGTATGCATCCTGTCTCAGGGCCGATCCTGAAGTTGCGGCTGATCCCGCAAAATATTACGACCAGGTCATCACAATAAACCTTTCGGAACTTGAGCCTTATGTGAACGGCCCGTTTACCCCCGACCTCGCCAACCCGGTCTCGGCACTGGCGGCTTTTCTCAAAGAGAATAATTATCCCGACACACTTGAGGTCGGGCTTATAGGTTCCTGCACCAACTCTTCATACGAAGACCTTTCAAGGGCCGCGTTCATTGCCCGCCAGGCAAAAGCCAAAAAACTGAACGTAAAATCAGGCTTTATCATCACGCCAGGCTCCGAACAGATCAGGTTTACCGCCGAAAGGGATGGCATTCTTGAAGCCTTTGACGAAATCGGAGGGGTCATCATGGCCAATGCCTGCGGCCCCTGTATAGGCCAGTGGTCAAGGAAAATGGATGATCCCGGGAGGAAAAACTCCATTGTGACCTCATTTAACAGGAATTTCGCCAAGCGCAACGACGGCAATGCAGGCACGCATGCTTTCGTTGCATCCCCCGAAATGGTGACGGCCATGGCCCTTGCCGGGAGGCTTTCATTCAATCCTGCAAAAGATACTATTATAAATGCGGATGGCATAGCGGTTATGCTCGACGAGCCTCAAGGTTACGAGCTGCCCCCAAAGGGTTTCGAAGTTGACGACCCGGGTTTCCTTGCCCCCCCCGACGATAGCGAAAATATAGTTGTTAAGGTGGATCCCGGCTCCGGCAGGCTGCAGCTCCTCGAGCCTTTCGATGCATGGGATGGAAAGGATATAAGGGGCATGCGCCTGCTTATCAAAGCACAGGGCAAGTGCACCACCGACCATATTTCAATGGCCGGGCCCTGGCTGAAATACCGCGGGCACCTCGACAAGATCTCCGACAATCTCCTGATGGGCGCGGTCAATATATTCAACGGCAAAACCAATTCGGTCAGGAACGGGGTTACCGGTGAATATGCCGAAGTGTCAAAAACAGCAAGGTATTATAAAGCCAATGCCATCCCCTCACTGGTAATCGGCGATGAGAATTACGGAGAAGGGTCTTCACGTGAACATGCTGCGATGGAACCCAGGTACCTGGGAGTGAGAGCCGTCCTTGTAAGGTCTTTCGCAAGGATCCACGAGACCAACCTGAAAAAGCAGGGGATGCTGGCGCTTACCTTCGCCAATCCCTCTGATTATGATAAAATTCTCGAAGACGATGTATTTGACATCATCGGCCTTGAGACTTTTACACCTGGCAAACCGCTGAAACTGAAAATCCACCATGCCGGTGGAAGTACGGAGGAAATACTCCTTAACCATACTTACAGCGACCTCCAGATCAAATGGTTCAAAGCAGGAAGCGCCCTGAATTTCATGAAAGAAAAGTAATAATTTTGAATTTATAACAAGCAGATTCATATGGATATACAGAAATTTATAACAGAGCATGCCCCTGAGACCCAGGCTTCATGCACTATTGACGAGCAGCTCTTCAAACAGTTTGATGTGAAACGGGGCCTGCGTAACGCCGACCATACCGGTGTGCTTGTCGGGCTAACCAGGGTCGGCAGTGTAGTGGGATATGAGAAAATTGACGGCAAACTTGAGGCTATTGACGGTAAGCTTATCTATCGCGGGATTGATATAAACGATCTCGTTCATGGGACACAAACCGAGAAACGGCCCGGCTTCGACGAAACCGTTTTTCTCCTGCTATTCGGAAGGCTCCCTAAAGCCGCGGAACTGAAAGCCTTCAGTGAAGGCCTGGCCGAGCAGAGGGCCCTGCCCGAAAATTTCAACCGTGACATGATCCTCACCATGAAGGGCAAGGACATCATGAATATGATGGCCCGTTCGATCCTCGCCCTATACACCCTTGACGAGCAGGCCGACGATACTGAGATCCAGAATATCATCAGGCAATCGATAAGCCTTATCGCAAAGTTCCCCACCATTGCAGTGTATTCTTACCATGCAATGCGCCACCTGATTTATTATGATACCTTAAGTGTAAGGTACCCCGATAAAAAACTGGGCACGGCCGAGAATTTCCTGTATATGCTCAAGGGAAATGACTACACGCCACTTGAAGCCGAACTTCTCGACCTCTGCCTTGTGCTCCATGCCGAACACGGAGGCGGTAACAATTCAACCTTTACCACCCGGGTCGTGAGTTCCAGCGGCACCGATACCTACTCGGCCATTGTTGCGGCCATCGGCTCCCTTAAAGGGCCCCTGCACGGAGGCGCTAACATCGAGGTCATCCACATGATGAACAACATCAAAGCCAATATCAAGAATTGGGGCAATGATGATGAAGTTACCGATTACCTCCGCAAGATCCTGAAGAAAGAAGCCTATGACAAAAGCGGAAAGATCTATGGTTTCGGGCATGCCGTATACACCGTTTCAGATCCCCGCGCCATCCTCCTGAAAGAAAAAGCCAGGCTGTTGTCAAAGGAAAAAGGACGCGAAAAGGAAATGGCGCTCTATGAAGCTATCGAGCGCATAGGACCTGAGATCTATTATGAATTCAAGGGAACCAGGGATAAACTCATCTCCCCGAATGTTGACTTCTACAGCGGTTTCGTTTACGAATGCATCAAGATACCCAAGGAACTGTATACCCCGCTTTTTGCTATATCCCGGATCTCAGGATGGTGTTCCCACCGGCTTGAAGAACTCATCAGCGGCCGCAGGATCATACGCCCTGCATACAAGGCAGTTGAGCCCAGTAACAGCTACATCCCACTTACCGAGAGAGGTTAGGGTAGATACTGCGCATCGTCCTGTTCACGAAGTAAGAAGAAAGTGAAGCAGGCAGCATCACAGAGAGGATGAAATAATTCAGGCGGTTTGCCCATCCGTGGATGCAAACCGCTTTTTTTCCGCACATCCTTATAGCATACCCTGCAACCTTATCCGGATCAGCCATTCTCACAGGGCCGCCGGGTTTGCTTTCCAGGAATTTAGGCGTGTTGATTATCCCGGCGCAGCAAACACTTATCCCGATATCCAATGGTTTAAACTCGTAATAGAGTGAACGCGCAAGTGAAATGAGAAATGCCTTGCTGGCTGCATAGGGAGTTACATAGACAGGTGACAGCAATCCGGCCAGGGATGACATTAACAGTATTTTTCCAGGTTTTTTTGCATCCCTGAGATACCTGGCAAAAGCATGCACAAGAAGCATCGTTGTGAGGTTGTTTACTTCAATGAACCTTTCGAGGTTCCCCGCATCATGTTCCAGGAAGGGTTTAACCTCCGACATGGCCGCACAATACACCAGCATCCGGCATCCTGTTTCCTCTACCTGGCCCATGCATATCTTCCAGGCATCCTCTCCGGCCAGGTCAATGCAAGATGTCAGGGTTTTAACCTTGTATTTTTTTTCGGCCTTTTCAGCGGTCTTCTTCAGCGCTTCCGGCTGCCGGTCAATAAGGACCAGGTTAAACCCTTGCTCAGCAAGGAGTGTGGTGAATGCCTCTCCCAAACCATCAGCCGATCCTGCGATCATGGCCCATTGCCCTTCTTTCATGATATTTCCTAAATTTGCGGCCTGCAATAATACTTAAATTCCCGGGAATGTCTAAGTTGCTTTTTTTCTTCCTCCGCTTAATGAAGGCCTGGCAATCCTTTATTTTAAGGATTAAAGGTAAGACTGCGGATGATATCCACCAGGAGCGTATCGTTTCGGGTAAGGCATGGGATGAATTCTGCGATAACCTTAAAGCCGCCGGGGCCGCCCTGAAAATGCCGGGTACTCCAAAGGATGCTTTCAACCAGGCCGAAGGCTTGCGTTACCTGAGCCGCCTGACCAGGGGAGGGCTTGAAGCCTTCATGGAATACAACGACCCCGCATTTCCTGTCCTTAGGCGCACCGCCCATGAAACAATCAAACTGGGGGCCGATAACCCCGACAATTATTACTTCAACGCCCAGATCAGCGGGGAATATGAATACCGGCTTAAGGGAAAACGCAATACCGTCCATTACTTCGGGCTGTTCACCCAGAACGGGAATTACGGGACAACAGGCGGAATGGCGCCCTGTGCAGTCCTCGAGCATAATGAGATTCAATATGAGCCCGACGGCAGTTTTGAAGTCATCCTCAGCAGGGAAAAGAAAGGAAAGAACTGGCTTAAGATTGAGGAATCTACAAGCATGCTCATGCTTCGCCAGACCTTCCTCGACCGCTTTGCCGAAACTCCGGCGGAAGTTTGCATAGAAAACCTTGACGGACGAATAAGTCCGGGCAATATTACACCGGCCATGGTGGATGAAGGACTTAAAACCGCATCCATGTTCGTGGGGGGTGCAGCCCTTATGTTTTCCAGCTGGGCTAAGGGATTCCGTGAGCACGCAAACAAACTGCCCCTGTTTGACCCGAAAAAATCAAACGATGCCGGGGGCGATGCCTCTATAATTTATTATCACAGCTACTGGAAGCTGGCTGCCGGCGAGTCTTTGATTATCGAAGTAAAACCGCCCGCCTGCGATTCCTGGAACTTCCAGCTGAACAATTACTGGTTGGAGTCGCTTGACTACCGGTATTTCACCATTTGCATAAACAAAGCTTCTGCAAAATATGAGCCTGACGGCTCCGTGAAGGTGGTTGTGGCACATTCAGACCCGGGTGTGCCGAACTGGATCAATACATGCGGGCATAACGAGGGAACCATGTTATGGCGCTGGTACCGCCTTGCCCCCGGTTCGGAAGCAATTGAACCGGCATGCAGGGTGATAAAAGACGGCAGTCGGTTATAAGCAGTCGGCAGTCGGCAGTCAGTAAGGAAGAAATGAAACGAAGTAATGAACAATAAAAATTTCTCAAAAAGGCCGCTTTTATTCAGGGGCATAAACTCAGCATGGAAGGGAACCTATTTTCTCGGGACAAAAATAAAACTTGACAAGGACGACCTGATCAGCAAAGCGAAAAAGCAAACCGGCCTGAATGACCTTGGCAGGGAGTTTTCGGATGAGCCGGTTGAACGCATGCTCAAATCCATCAATGAGGAAGCGAACCTTCATCCTGCAGGGCGGTTTATTACCAGGGAAAGACTGGCCAGTCTTATCAGCATCAGGCTGAGGGCAGAATATTTTTTTAAGAAGCACCCCGGAATACTTGAACAGGAGTTATACCCGGCCTGGATCATCGTAGGCCTTCAAAGGACAGGGACCACCAAACTTCACCGCCTGCTCGCGGTTGATCCGAACCACAGGGTTATACCCAGTTGGGAAGTTATCAATCCCATGCCGTTGAACCTTGATTACATGCCTTCGGGGGGTCATGAAGACCCGAAGAGGCTTAAGGTGGCCCGTACTTCAGTTAAGGCAGTGGAGCTCATGTCGCCGGGCTTCTTTGCTATCCATCCCATAGATGCCATCCAGCCTGAAGAGGATATTTTGATGCTGGATGTAAGTTTCCTCAGTACCACTACCGAGGCCATGATGAATGTCCCGTCGTATGCTGCCTGGCTTGAAACAACCGACCAGTCGCCTGCATATGAATATGCCGTTAAACTCCTGAAGTTCCTGCAATGGGCAAAACCGGCAAAGAGGTGGGTCCTGAAAACTCCCCATCATCTTGAGTTCCCTCATCTCATCACGAAATATTTCAATGATGTGAAGTTTATCTGGCCCCACCGGAACATATACGAATCGGTTCCATCGTATTTAAGCATGCTCACTTATAATTACATGATGTTCAGTGATGATGTGGATGAACGGAAGATCGCGGCCCACTGGGTCAGGAAAACCGGTTACATGCTTGAACAGGCGCTGGATTTCAGGCTGAAAGGAAATAACGGGGACAAGTTTCTCGATATTTATTACAAGGATCTCATCGGTGATTCGATGAAGGAGATGGGCAGGATCTATTCCATGGACGGGGGATTAAACCCGGCCCTGGTTGAGAGTTTCAGGCAACATGAGCTGGACCACCCTCACCGCAAGCATGGTATTCACCAGTACTCCCTTGGCGATTTCGGTCTTACCGAAGCCGACATTGACCGTCATACTTCGCATTACCAGGATTTTATGAAAGAGCATTATGGAAGAAAATAAGCAGGAGAAATATAAAGACCCTTTCAGGGCGACGCTTACAGGCATCATGGACCTGTTTAAAAAGCAGGTAGCTGTCGGGACCATCAGTGATACCGACAGGCTTGACGGTAAGACCGTGGTTGTTGACGGGGCCAGTTCGGGCCTGGGTTTTGCCATTGCTGTTGAAGTTGCCAAACGAGGAGCGAAAACTATCATGGCCTGCAGGAGCGGAATTCCGGCAAAAGGGGAGGAGGTCAAAAAACTCAGCGGGAACCAGGATGTTCACATGCTGAAGGTTGATTTCTCGGATGCCGTAAGCATTGAAAAGCTCGTGTCGGAATTAAAAGAGAAATTCTCACCTATAGATATCCTGATCTGCAATGCAGGTGTGGTACCGAACAAAGCAAGGAAAACGCCCCAGGGGTTTGAAGAGATGTTCATGGTGAATTATTTCTCTAAGTTCCTTTACGTTACAGCCCTGATCGAAAACGGAAGCTTCGGCAGGATCGGATTTGAGGCCAGGGCGGTAAGGCCCAAGGCCGGTGATGCGCCCACAACCGTTATATCAAAGAACACTGATAAGGAAGCCCTCCCTGCCAACCCGGGCATAGTTTCAGAAAATAAGGGAGCAGCCATTCCGAGGATCATTTTCGTTTCCTCCGAATCACACAGGAACCCGGCAGCCATAAAATGGGATGATTTCGGGAAGTTCTCACCTTACGGTATCAAGCAGTCAATGGAGCATTACGGCCAGAATAAACTCCTGCTGACAACTTTTGCCGTGGAATTGTCAAGAAGGCTCAACACAAATGGCCATACTGCAGCTTCGGTGTTTGCCCTATGCCCAGGTCCTGTCAATTCAAACATCGCCAGGGAAACGCCAAAAGTGTTCCAGCCACTGCTGAAAGTGGTCTTCAGGTTATTTTTCAAGTCGCCCAAAGATGCTGCAGCCCCGGTTATTTATTTTTCCGTATCAAAGGATGTGGAAGGGAAAGCTTTTAATTACCTTTTTCTTATGAATCGCAAAGACGTGGATTCCAAAGCAATGGATCTGGCCAACGGATTAAAATTATGGGAAATGTCATCCGCCTTCAGGAAAAATTTGTAATTTTGTACTTTAATTAAAATTTGAACGTTTATTAAATGTTAAATCATAAAACAGAACAATCGATGAAAAAAGTAACATTATTTGTTGGAATGATTGCCATGGCAGCATTCTTATCAACCTCAGTTTTAGCTCAGGATAAAACCCAGGATAAAACCAAGGAAGCCAAGCCTGCAACAACCCAGGCAGCTCCTGCAAAGACCGATGCAAAAGCTCCTGCTTCAAAGGAAGCCTGCAAGCCCGGTTGCACAATGCATAAAGAAGGAAGCAAATGCTGCGATAAAGACAAGAAAACAACAGCTACTCCTGAAAAGAAGTAAGGTGTCATACCTTTTAATAAAAAAGCCCCGTCAATTCAGCGGGGCTTTTTTTATGGTTTGACCGGGGCTTATTTCTTCAAACCGGCGTCTTCCAGGATGAGTTCATAGAAGTACCCTGCGCCAAAATCCTTGTCTAGAGTTACTTTTCCTTCAAAGATTACTGTTTCCCCTACTTTTACCATGTCCTGGGTGGTAATTGTAAGATCGAAGTTCTCGCCTTCCTTGCTGCCGTCCTGGAGATGAACCCAGTTCTTGTCCATGATGCCTGGTGAAAATTTCACAACCTCTCCCCTGATCTTTACGGTTTTCCCTTCAAAGTTCTTGCGCCCTTTATATAGTTCTGCAATTGTTACTCCCCCGGCAAGCTTTGGAACAGAGATCCCTTTATGTTCAACCGCGGGCATTTTACCTGCTGAGGCTGCCTGGTGCATCTGGCCCATCTGCTGGTCGGCCGGCGCCTGGTTGGCAGCAAGGATGGGTTCTGATGAGAAATCCTGGATAAAAAATATGCTGCGGAAAGTCCGTTTAAGTTCTTTGCTTGTAAACTCCTGCATTTCAGATCCCTGGGACCAATAATAAGTGTCACCCGCTTTAATATCCATTTTTGCAACGGCAACCCAGTAGTCCCTTCCTTCGGCTGAAACCCTTGCATAGGTGTATGCGCTGGTTTGTATGACTTCTTCGGCTTTAACCTGGTGGGCATTGGGTGCAAGACCAGCCGTTTTTTTATCGCTCCCGTTCTGGCACGAAAGCAGGAGTGAAGAGATTAATGCTACCAGAAAGAGGCTTCTATAGTGGATTTTCATATCTTTGTATATTGATATTTATGTGCGCAAAGCTATGAATTTCCTTTGGTTTAAAAAATCTCCGCCACATGTCGTACATTCATAAAGCATACATTTTTGCTCTGAGTGTTGTTGTTCTTCTCACACTGGGTTTCCTTTTTTATCATGGGTATACATATTACAGGCTCCCAATAGAGGAAAGGTTTTTTCACCAGGGCCACGCCCTGTTGAAGCCGGGTGGAAATTGGGGGCATGGATTCGGCATTATTGGTTCCCTTTGCATGATATTTGGCATTGTTCTTTATATGATCAGGAAAAGAAGCAGGTTCCTGGCCCGGTTTGGGCTATTAAAGTATTGGCTGGAGTTTCATATATTTCTCTGCACCCTTGGGCCTGTATTAGTTCTGTTTCATACTTCATTTAAATTCGGGGGGCTTGTTGCAGTCAGCTTTTGGAGCATGGTCGCAGTTTTCCTGAGCGGAGTCGTGGGCCGGTTTATATATATTCAGATTCCAAGGACAATAGAAGGGCGTGAATTGAGTTTAAATGAAGTAAGGGATATGAAAAGTAATATCGGAACGATCTTATCCGAATCCTATAATCTCGACGAAGAAAGCTACAACCTTATAATTGACTCAACCAAAAAGAAAGTTGAATTATACCAGAGCAACCTATTCTTAAAATTTACAAGGAAGTATTTCGATGACCGTAAGACTATCAGCAGGGTGAAAGCTGCTGTGAAGAAGAATAATCTTTCGCGGGCCGACAGGAAAGAAGTTGTGAACCTTGTAAAGCATGATATAACCTTGAACAGACGTATTGACAGGCTGGTTACGATGCAGAACCTTTTTAAATACTGGCACGTCGCACACCTGCCATTTGCAATTGTGATGCTTATCATCATGGTAATTCATGTAAGCGTGACTATAGTGCTTGGTTACCGCTGGATCTTTTAAGTTTTAAGAATGGAAACCCTTTTCGAAAACATCCTGATCTACTCTGTTGTATTTATTTTTTGCCTTGCGGTAGTAATTCTCTATCTGCGCAGGCAAAAGAGGAATTCCAATCTTGTAGAGGAAAAGATATTAAAAGCCAAGCAGGATGGCTTGTATGAACCGGTATCACTGCATCCTGTCGTTGACCCGAATACCTGCATTCAAACCGGTGCATGCATCTCTGCATGTCCCGAGAAAGATATCCTGGGCATAAGGGACGGGAAGGCAACCACGATCAATGCATCGCACTGCATAGGGCATGGGGCCTGTTTCCATGCCTGTCCCACCCAGGCAATTTCCTTATGCATTGGTACTGAAAAACGAGGGGTTGAACTGCCTCATGTAAATTATAATTTTGAGACAAATATCCAGGGGATATATATTGCAGGTGAACTTGGTGGAATGGGCCTTATCAAGAATGCTGTCGAACAGGGCAGGCAGGCCGTTGAAAATATTGTCAAGGCTGGCAGGAAGCATCATAATGCCTCTTATGACCTGATCGTTGTTGGCGCTGGCCCTGCAGGCATTTCGGCCTCCCTGAATGCAAAAAAGCATAACCTTAACTGCCTTATGCTAGAACAGGAGACCCTTGGCGGAACTGTCTTCAATTTTCCCAGAGCGAAAATCGTCATGACTTCACCTATGGACTTGCCGCTTCACGGCAAGCTGAAACTATATGAGACCAGCAAATCTGAACTCCTGGAGTTATGGAATACCGTTATTCAGAAGAATGATATCAGCATCAAGGAAAATTCAAAAGTCGAATCGATTGTTCAGGAAAACGGGAATTTCAGGGTTGAGACCCTGAATGGTGAAAAATACACCTCGCGTTTCGTTTTGCTTGCAATAGGCAGGAGGGGAACTCCCAGGAAACTGAACATTCCCGGTGAGGGACTGGAGAAAGTTGCCTACCGTATGCTTGAACCCGAGATTATCAGCGGAAAAGAAATTATTGTAGTGGGTGGGGGGGACTCGGCCATAGAGTCGGCTTTGCTTCTTGCTCCCCAAAACAAAGTTATTCTTTCATACAGGGGGGATGCCTTTAGCCGTCTCAAACCGCAAAACAAAGAGAATTTAGATGAGGCTGTTGAAAAGGGACTGGTTGATGTAAGGCTGAATACTAACCTTGAATCCATTGAACCGGATGAAATAACCCTGGTATCCGGAGGAGCAGGAGAGGAAAAGACCAGATTGAGAAATGACCTGGTTTATATTTTTGCCGGCGGTGAGCTTCCAACGGAGTTTTTAAAAAAAGTAGGATTGCAGATAACTAAAAAATTCGGGGAGGCAGTACTGAAGCATCGATAGATTGCCAGGTAATCAGCCACTTCCGGATTCAATATATATACCATCACTACTATGCGGAGAATATTTTTATTAAATATTTTCTTGTGGGTACTCTTGCCATCCCTCCCCTTGATCGCACAGATCTCACCCGGGAAACTGGCTTCGGTTCATTCTCACCTGGAAGGCATCTCCAACTGCACCAATTGCCATACCTTGGGCGACAAGGTCACCAATGACAAATGTCTTTCCTGCCATACCGAGCTTAAAGCCCGCCTTGACCTTCACAAAGGGTATCATGCCTCTTTCGAGGTAAAAGGCAAAAACTGCACTTCCTGCCATAGTGATCATCATGGCCTGGCATTTCAGATCATTCGTTTTGACAAGGAGAAATTCAATCATACTCTTACCGGCTACCCTTTATCAGGAGCCCATGCAAAGAAAGTTTGCAAAGATTGCCATAAGCCTGACTTTATCAGTAACAGCAAGATAAAAAGCAAAAAATTCACTTACCTTGGCCTGAATACCAACTGTTTGCCCTGCCATAAGGATTATCATCAAAAAACATTGACGGCTCCATGCCAGAGTTGCCATGGAGATGCCTCCTTTAAACCGGCCACTAATTTCAATCATGCTTCGACTAAATTCTCACTCCAGGGAATGCACCAGACTGTTCCCTGCATCAAATGCCACCCGGTCACTGTTACCAATAATGTTAATTTCCAGAAGTTTGCTGGGGTGCAATTTAAGCAGTGTTCCAGTTGTCATCCCGATCCGCATCATGGCCAGTTCGGAGTGAATTGCATGTCGTGCCATTCCGAAACTTCCTTCCATACGGTAAAAGGGATAAGCAACTTTGACCACGCTAAAACAAGGTACCCCCTTGAGAATAAGCATCAGGCAGTCGCCTGCAAATCCTGCCATAAGAATAATATCACCGACCCTGTTAAACACGAACGCTGCATCGACTGCCATACCGATTACCATTACGGACAGCTCGCAAAGCAAGGGGTTGTGCCCGATTGTTCGGGTTGTCACACGACCAAAGGTTTCACAGGGGCTTCATTTACAATTGAGCAGCATAATACTGCGAATTTCAAGTTGCAGGGTGCCCATCTTGCAACCCCGTGTTTCGCCTGCCATAAAAAAAAGGAAAAATGGAGTTTCAGGCAGATCGGGATGCTTTGTGCCGATTGCCATAAGGACGTTCACGCAGGCTATATCAATAAAAAATACTATCCCGGAAATAATTGTGAAATCTGTCATAACCCTTCACTTTGGGGCAGTGTAAGCTTTGACCATTCACAAACACAGTTTGCAATTACAGGATCTCATGCAACTATCAGCTGCCGCGCCTGTCATTTTAAGAAGGATAGTACAGGAACTGAACACCAGCAATTTGCCGATATGCAGACCAACTGTTCGGGCTGCCATAAGGATAATCACAACCGGCAGTTTGAAACGAACGGAATAACTGATTGTTTGCGCTGTCATAATGCCAGTCTCTGGAAGATTGCAAATTTTGATCATAATAAAACGGCATTTAAACTTGACGGGAAGCACCAGAGTGTTCCCTGCGCCAAATGCCATAAAACGGTAACGGAACAGAATATTGCTTATGTACTTTATAAAATAAAGGATACAAGATGCGAAAGTTGTCATTAATCCTCCTGCTCGTGCAATTATTTCCGCTGATGGCGTTCAGGTTGATGGCCGATTCACCACACGGCAAGGATTTTAAGCTAAGCTGTGATCTTTGTCATAGTTCAAAAGGGTGGAGTTTCGATAAATCAATATACGCTTTCGATCATAATAGAACCGCTATGCCCCTTAACGGCCAGCACCAGGTGATCAGCTGCAGGCAATGCCATAAAAGTCTAGTTTTCTCTGAAGCTAAAACAGCCTGCGTGGATTGCCATACCGATATGCATAATCAGACTGTAGGGCCCGAATGCGGAAGGTGCCATACATCATCTTCCTGGATCGTAGAGAACATAACTGAGATGCACCAGAAAAGCAGGTTCCCACTTATTGGCCCGCATTACACTCCCGACTGTTCACGCTGCCATCCTTCGGCCTCCATGCTCAGGTTTGAGCCCCAGGGCGTAGAATGTTACGACTGCCATTCGAAAGATTATCTTGCCGCCACAAAGCCCAATCATGTCCAGGGCGGGTATTCAAAGAATTGCGTGGAATGCCATTCAATTTTTAATAACACATGGAATACGACCAATGTAAATCACGATTTTTTCCCGCTTAAAAACGGGCACGCCATCAGTGATTGCGGGCAATGCCATGCAAATGGCAATTATTCCAACCTGTCAAAAGAATGTGTTTCCTGCCACCAGTCAAATTACAATGCAACTTCCAACCCGAATCATACCACTGCCGGTTTCCCTGTGACGTGCAGCGATTGCCATACCAACATGCCTGGATGGAAACCTGCAACATTTACATCGCATGATGCCCAATTTTTCCCGGTTTATTCCGGAAAACATGCAGGGACCTGGAATGCCTGTTCGGAATGTCATACGACCCCGGGCAGCCTTAAAACTTTCAGTTGCATCGATTGCCATGCTCATAACCAGGCCGATATGGACAGCAAACATAACGCAGTAGGAGGGTATTCCTATGCAAGCCTGCCTTGTTATGAATGCCATCCAACAGGAAGTGTTTCAGGAGCTTTTAATCATAATAACGGCGGCTTCCCTCTGACCGGGGCTCATATTACAACCCCATGCCTGCAATGTCATGCCAGTGGGTTCCAGGGTACACCAACAGACTGCTTTGCCTGCCACCAGGCAAGTTATAATACAACTATAAATCCGAACCACCCGGCAAAGAACATTCCGAATACCTGCGCTACCTGCCATTCCACAGCCCCCGGGTGGAAACCAGCAACATTTGCTATACACGGCAATTATTATCCGTTAACGGGAGCTCATACCACCGTGGCCTGCGCCACCTGCCATAACGGCAATTACAACACTACACCGAATACCTGCGCCGGATGCCATCAGGCTAATTACAACGCAACCACAAATCCGAATCACGCAAGCCTGGGTATCCCAAATAACTGCAATAACTGCCATACAACCAATCCCGGCTGGAAACCTGCTACTTTCGCGATTCACAATAATTATTATGTGCTGCAGGGCGCCCACACAACACTCTCATGTACAGCCTGCCATACCGGTAATTATACCAGTGCGCCGACCACCTGCGTAGGATGCCATCTTGCAAATTATAACCAGACTACCAATCCGAACCATACAGCAGCCCAGTTTCCTACCGACTGCGCTTCATGTCATTCACAAACTGCATGGACCCCTGCTTCGTTCAACCATGACGGGTCATATTTCCCTATTTATTCAGGGAAACACAAGAATAAATGGAACCTGTGTTCCGACTGCCACCCGAATCCCAGCAGTTTCCAGGTATTCACCTGCACTACGTCCTGTCATCCGCAGTCTTCAATGGATAATCATCACCAGGGTGTTTCAGGGTATTCATACAACAGCCCAGCCTGTTACAGTTGCCATCCTACCGGCAATAGTGGAAAAATGTTCCAGAGACAGGATAACTTTTTGAGAAAGGAATAAACGCCGGATGAGATATTTTCTGCCCGTATTTTTCTTTCTATTCTCAGTATTCGCCGTGAGAGGTCAAACTGCAGGTATTACAGAAGAGGGGACTGTCACATTTATCAGTTCCCAGAATGTATATGTCAGGTTTATTTCAACCTCCCATATAAAGCAGGGTGATACTTTATATATCACAATCGGAAATAAGCAAGTACCTTCCCTTATTGTCAGGGACCTTTCATCGATCTCCTGTGTTTGCAGCCAGGTTTCATCAAATGCCGCAGCGGTTGGCGACAGGGTCTATTTCAGGACCATGGAAGTAAAGGCTGTAAAACCGGCTGAACCTGCCCCGCCACCTGCAGTTGCGCAAGCCGGGAAGAAGCCCGATTCCACTGCCGTTGTTGCTGTTAGTGCAGTAACTCCAGCCGTGGGAAATCCTAAAGCCAGGGTAAGCAGGCAAGCCATTCACGGGTTTTTCCAGATCGCCTCCTATACCGATTTTTCAAATAATGCTTCTACCGCCCAACGGATGAAGTATACCTTCTCCCTGATCGGAAGGAACCTGGGAAATACGAACCTTTCGACCGAAATATTCCTGTCATTCAATCACAGCAACACTAACTGGAACGAAATACAATCGGATATTTTCAACGGGCTGAAAATCTACAATCTGGATTTTAACTATGATTTCGGAACGAAAGCAAGCCTTCTCATTGGCCGTAAGATAAATCCCAAACTTTCAAACATGGGGGCTAACGACGGATTGCAGTTTGAGTTGAAGTTCAAACCGCTCAGTATCGGGTTGATCGCCGGGTTCAGACCCGATTATACCGACTATAGTTTCAATGCAAGCCTGTTTCAGTTCGGAGCATACCTGTACAATGAAACCCGAGCCAGGTCAGGGAGGACAATGCAAACCACCCTTGCCTTTATCAACCAGACCAATAACTGGAATACCGACCGCAGGTTTCTTTACCTGCAACATGTTAACACCCTGGTTAAAAACCTTACGTTTTTCGGATCTGCCGAAATGGATCTTTACAAAGTTGTATTCAACCAGCCTGACAGTACCTATAAATCAGGTAATACATTCAGCCTGACCAACCTGTATGTTTCGTTAAATTACCGGGTGATAAAGCAGCTCAATCTTTCGTTTTCATACAGTGCAAGGCAGAATGTGGTCTATTATGAGACTTATAAGAACCTTCTTGACAAACTTACCGATCCGCAGACCCTTCAAGGTTATACGCTTCAGGCGGTTATAAGGCCTGCCAACAGGCTGGCCATAGGATTGACAGGAGGTTACCGTTTCGAGAAAGCCGACCCCAGGCCCAGTAAAAATTTTTACGGTTATATAACTTACACCCAGATCCCGGGAATTAATATGGCCGCCACTGCAACAGTGACTATTTTGCAAACAAGTTATATCAGCGGGAATATATACGGGATCGGACTGTCAAAGGACCTTGTTGGCGGGAAACTGTTTGCCAGCATTTCATACAGGTATACCGATTACAGTTTCTACAACAATGAGACGAGGGCGATTCAGAATGTTGGTGAAGTTGATCTGAGCTGGAGGATCTGGAAAAAGTTTTCCATGTCGGTATACTATGAAGGTACTTTTGAAACATCAAATCAGTATAACCGCATCTATGCTCAACTTAACCTTGGTTTTTAATGCGCAGAAAATTCGACGTCCTTATCGTGGGCGGAGGCCCGGCAGGTGTTTCAACCGCGCTTTGTCTCAGGGATTCCGGGCTTAGTGCGGCGCTTATCGACAAAGCCGTCTTCCCCCGCGAAAAGATCTGCGGCGACGGTTTAACCCTTGATGTGGTCAAGCAACTGGCCCTGATTTCTGAGGAACTTGCTGCTTCGTTCGGGAATTTTACCTCCAAATGGCCCTGTTACAGTGCCGAAATATTCTCCCCCGATTACAGTCAGATAAGCATAGCAGTGAGGCCAAAGCAGGAGCAGCGGCCGATGTTCACCTGCCGCCGGGCCGATTTCGACAAGTTTCTAATAGACCAGGCAAAAAAGCTTGAAAATATCAGTATTTTTGAGAATACACATCCGCAGAAACTTGTTATTGATAAAGACAAGGTGCTGCTGGAAGCAGGCGAAGATACCTTTGAAGGCCGCGTTATTGTCGGAGCCGACGGGGTTAATTCTTTCGTTGCAAGGGAACTTGGAGTTGAACGGATTGGCAGGGGACAGCAGTGTGTGGCCCTCCGGACCTATTATACAGGCTTAAAACCCCTTCGTGAAGGCAGCCAGATCGAGATGTACCTGCCCGTTGAAACACTCCCCGGTTATTTATGGATATTTCATCTTGGCGACGGCACTTCGAATGTGGGCGTTGGCATGCCTGCTCCGGTAATCAATAAAAAAGGGATAAACCTGAGGAAGTGTTTTGAAGGGCTGCTGATGTCAGAACCCCTGAAAAGCCGGCTTGCCGGCGCTATGCGCATGGAAGCTGTGAAGGGGTATACCATCCCCTATGGAGGACGCAGGCGTTCAATATCTGGCCACAGCTTCCTTTTAGCGGGAGATGCGGCGGCCCTGGTTGACCCGATAAGCGGTGAAGGTGTAGGAAATTCGATCAGGAGCGGAAGGGTAGCTGCCGGGCATATTATTAATTGTTTCAGGGCGGATGATTTTTCGGCGGGATTTAACAAAGCATACGATGACGAGATATACCGCAGGATGATGCCCGAGTTTAAGTTTCATATTATGTTAAGGTCCCTGTTAAAATATCCTTCCCTCCTGAATTATTTTGTTGGTACCGCCTCAGGCCACCCCCGTGTGGGACGCTCCCTCCAAAAGCTTGTCTGGAACCTTGGGATTAATAAATTAGGGTCAAGGATCCGTTTGGTCTTAAGCTTAACGTATATGTTCACCCTCCAGGGATTATTTGAACCGGTATCCCGCCCTGAAAGAAAAAGGGCGTAATTTTACCCTGATGTACATTGTTAGCTTATTCAGGGCTGTTGTATTCGTAAAGCGGTTTTTCAAAACCCAGGGGGAATTCAATTCACGATTTGTTGATGAGTTTATTGAACCCTTATGCAGAAAGTACGATACACGCCCCGGCACGGAGGTCCTTCATAAAATCAAAAAATATTACTGTATCGGCGTCCCCGTAGTTTGTGCAGGGTTTGCGAGGATATACGGGAGGGAGCTGACGCCGGAGGAGCGTGAAAACGCCACAATGGGAGGGATAATCACCCCTCTCATCGATGACTTTACCGATAAAAACCAGCTTTCGCCAGGTCAGCTGAATACATTATTGTCCTTCTCGGCCCAGGCCGACCCCCCAACCCTTGAGGAAGCCATAGTCAACGCAATACTTGTAAAGTTATATGAGCGGGTAAGCAGCAGGGAGGGTACGGTGGATGCCTTCATGCGGACTTTGCTGGCTCAGCGGGAATCGGCAAGACAGACCCGGAAAGGGCTTCCGCAGTCAGATCTCCTGAAAATAACCATGGATAAAGGAGCCTGGTCGCTGATATTATACCATTACCTGATAAAGGAAGTGCCCAACCGGCAGACCATCGGCATGATTTACCAGATGGGCGGGGTGCTGCAGATAGCCCAGGATATTTTTGATGTATATAAGGATTTTCATGAAGGAGTGAACACCCTTGCAAACACTTGCGGAGATTACAGTGAGTTTGAAAAATTTTACCTGGATGAATGCAGGAAGTTTTGTGCGCTGGCCAGGGCTTTACCTTACAGGAAGTCCGACCTGGAATTCTTCATTGTATTTGCGGCCAACAGCATGGCCAGGGGTATTGTTGCATTGAGAAAGTTGCAGAAGCTCCAGAGGAAGATGGGAGGTGGAGTGTTGCCATTCCCTGAGATTGAAAGGAGAAAGCTCATCTGCGATATGGAAAAGCCCGTTAATTTCCTGAAGATGAACTGGTACGGGTATCTGATACTGGGCAAAAAAGCCAGGGCAGAGATCGTGCCTGGGGAACAGATTTGAAAACGGCTTCAGGAATTGCAGGGAGAGGCGTGATTTATCAATACTTATTCACAGTTTCTCATAATCAGTAATGCTATAAATATCTTTGTATTAAATCAATAATCCTATTCAGGGAAAATTGACTGGTTTAATATAAGTCAAGAGATTATGAGAAAATTTTATCTATTGATCCTGTTTAACATTTTCATGCTATCCGGGATTGGTCAAAATAACACACTCACTCTTACATTTCTTGGTCAGGATGTATATACACATCTGTATCTGCCTCTTGAAGTGGTCTATGTTAAAAACATTACCCTCGGATGCGATACCATCCTCAGGGGGAGTTCGCCTTCACTGGTGCTGTCGCCCCATTTGGGCATAGGGGATCAGGTAATGCCGGCTTCAGGATCATTTCAGGTTTTACCTCCGGTTCCAAACCCTTTCAACGGGACAACAAGTGTGCAGGTAATCATGAATCACAGCGGTACCTTGAGCTTAAGTGTTTTTAATGTCCAGGGCAAAGTAATTTCCGAGTACAGAAACTGGTTCCCGTCAGGAAAGCACAAATTTGAGATCAGGTCTTCGGCCACCAATCTGTTGTTGCTGAAAATTTCGGACGGGCAGACTCTTAAAACCATAAAACTGATAAACAACAGTAACGGGAGTATTGAGAACAGTATCACTCTTACCGGGACAGTACCTGAAGGAACTAACTTATCCTCTTCAATCACGGTCTTCAGGTTTCATTTAGGCGACCAGTTACTGTTAAAGTCGTTAAAAACCAACTATTATGACACGACTATCACTGACAGCCCTGCAGGCGATACTTCTTATACTTTCAAGCTAACCCCGCTTACGTCGGTTCCCGAGGTAATTACGCTGCCTGTCTCTGATATAAAAATTACTACCGTCACAGCAAACGGGGATGTCGTATCCGACAGGGGGGCCTCTGTGACGGCCAGGGGCTTCTGCTGGAGCCTGCTGCCAAATCCGTCGGTCGCCGGCAGTCATACCACGAATGGTGCTGATACCGGGATCTTTGCCGGGACAATCAATGGTTTGATTTCCGACACCCAATATTACCTGAGGGCATATGCTACCAATAAAGTGGGAACTGCTTATGGTGTGACCATGATCTTTTCAACCATCACATATCCGAATGTTACCACGGACACAGTTACCGGTATCACTCAAAACTCTGCAGGGGGCGGTGGCAATGTAAGGTCAGACGGAGGAGCTGTTGTCTCTGCAAGAGGTGTATGCTGGAGCATTACGCATGGCCCTAAGATCTCCGACGCTCATACTGTGGACAGCTCGGGTACCGGTACGTTTACAAGCCATATCACCGGATTGGAAAAGGGCACGGTGTATTATGTTGCAGCCTACGCCACAAACAACGGAGGTACAGCATACGGGAAGGAACTTTCATTCAAAACCCTTGATTTTCCTGCAGTCACAACAGTGCTTGTATACAATACAACTCCAACTTCAGCGAAATGTGACGGCCATGTCATATCTGATGGCGGAGATTCCCTTGCCATAAGAGGTATCTGCTGGAGCCTTACACCGCATCCCACAACTGCCGGAGCCCATACGGTCAACGGGACAGGCCTTGGTTCATTTACAGGCGACCTTACGGGCTTAACTGCCAATATAAGGTATTACGTAAGAGCATATGTAAGCAATACAGTTGGCACAGCATATGGCAATGAACTTGATTTCAAAACACCTACCTATCCTGCAGTGATAACTGCCGTTGCCACAGATGTGACATCGAATTCGGCTATTGGCGGCGGACAGGTAACATCCGACGGGGGGGCTGTGATTACCGCCAGGGGTGTATGCTGGAGTACCGCTCCGGTTCCGACCACAAGTAATCCTCATACAACAGACGGTACCGGTACCGGGAGTTTTGTAAGTGATATCACAGGATTGAACTGGGGAACCCACTATTACGTGAGGGCTTATGCTACCAACGTCGCGGGGACTGCTTACGGGGAGGAATTAACCTTTACAACACTAAATTTACCTACAGTCACATCCGCGGCTGTGACCGAAATTACCCTTACCACTGCAACCAGCGGAGGCAACGTCACTTCAGAAGGAGGTGCGCCTGTAACTGCCCGGGGCGCGTGCTGGAGTACTTCGACCGGCCCTACTGTTGCCGACAGTCATACTTCAAACGGCACAGGCGCAGGTTTATTCTACAGCAACCTTACGGGGCTGACCCCGGGGACCTTGTATTACGTCAGGGCCTATGCAACCAACAGTTACGGGACCGATTACGGGGATGAACTCTCGTTTACAACCACTGATTTCCCCACTGTAACCACCTCGGCAGTGACTGGTATTACTCAAACAACAGCGACCTGCGGAGGTAATGTTACATCGTCGGGAGGATCGGCTGTCACCGCAAGGGGTGTGTGCTGGGATACCATACCTGATCCTGTAATAACCGGGAGCCATACAACAAACGGCACGGGAACCGGTTCATATGTAAGCCTTATAACAGGCCTGACACAGGGCACCCATTACTTCGTGAGGGCCTATGCTACAAATGGTTTAGGAACAGCTTATGGAAACTCTCTTACGTTTACAACCAACACGGTTCCCACAGTAACAACAACCCCCACCTCGGGTATTCACCAGACTTCCGTCACCAGCGGGGGTAACGTTACTTCCAGCGGAGGTTATACAGTTACAGCAAGGGGTGTATGCTGGAGTATAACTGCAGGCCCGACAATTGCAGGCAGCCATACTACCGACGGAAGCGGAACAGGGACGTTTGTAAGCATTATCACAGGACTTGCTCCGGGCACTTTATATTTCGTAAGGGCTTATGCCACCAACAGCATGGGAACAGCATACGGGAATGAACTTACATTCACAACACTTACCATACCTTCGGTCACAACAGCCGCCCATTCAAATGTTACAAAAACGACCGCAACAAGCGGAGGCAATGTCACTTCCAGCGGGGGAGCAGATGTTACCGCCAGGGGGGTGTGTTACGGAACAACTTCAAATCCTGTAATTGCGGGCAACCATACAAGCAATGGAACCGGCATGGGAACATTTGTAAGCGAAATAGACAGCCTCACTGCCGGCACTCGATATTTTATAAGAGCTTATGCCACGAACAGCGTTGGAACAGCATACGGGAACCAGGATACCTTAACCACCCTGAACCTCCCCAACCTGAATACAACTCTTGTAACAAACATTACTCTCAGCACTGCCAGCAGTGGTGGAACCGTAATAACTGACGGCGGAAGCCCGGTGACTTCAAAAGGAGTGTGCTGGAGTATAGTTGCGGCCCCGACAACTGCCAACAGCCATACATCAGACGGTACCGGCACCGGCAACTATACAAGCAACGTCACCGGCCTGACCCCTGGAACTCTTTATCATATAAGGGCCTATGCAGTCAACAGTGTGGGCACGGCTTACGGAGGCGAACTTACATTTTCCACATTCAATCTGCCGACAATAACTACAACAAGCGTTTCAAACATTGCACAGACCACTGCAGCAAGCGGCGGGACTATCACTGCTGATGGCGGATCCCCGGTTACGGCAAGGGGGGTATGCTGGAGCACATCTCCCGGGCCTACGACAACAAGCAGTCATACTACCGACGGTTCAGGAACGGGTGCTTTTACCAGCAGCATCACAGGGCTGACAGGGGGCACACAATATTATGTGAGGTCATACGCAACAAATTATTACGGGACATCATACGGGGCAGAACTCACGTTTACCACCCTTAATTTTGCAGTGGTGACAACTGCAGCTGTATCAAATATCGGCCAGACACTGGCCAGTAGCGGAGGTGAAGTGATCTCCGACGGGGGTGATGCAGTCACTGCCAGGGGAGTTTGCTGGAGTACAACGCCTAATCCGACAGTCTCAGGCAGCCATACAACAGACGGGACAGGAACGGGTGTGTTTGTAAGCAATCTGACCGGCCTTACCGGAGGGACATTATATTATGTCAGGGCCTATGCAACAAACTCCGTGGGAACAGGATACGGAGCCGGGCAATCGTTTACCACACTAAACCTGCCTACCGTTACCACCTCGGCAGTTACGATCATTACACAAACAACAGCAACACTGGGAGGTAATGTGATATCCGACGGAGGCTCGGCAGTTACTGCCAGAGGAGTTTGCTGGAGCACCTCGCCGGGTCCGACAATTGCGAACAGCCATACTATTGATGGATCAGGTGCCGGGCCTTACCCCAGCTACATCACAGGGCTGACCGGAGGTACCTTATATTATGTCAGGGCCTATGCCACAAACAACATAGGGACAGCTTACGGTACAGTACTCACATTTACGACCTTTTATGTGCCAACAGCAACAACTGCCGCAGCAAGCAACATAGCCCAAACGACAGCCACCAGCGGTGGCATCGTTTCTTCGGATGGAGGGGTCCCGGTGACTGCCAGGGGTGTATGCTGGAGCACTGCCCCGAATCCCACACTTTCAAACAATTTTACCACCGACGGAGCAGGAACAGGAACATTTGTAAGCAGCCTTACCGGGCTGGTTGCCAATACCGTTTATTACATCAGGGCTTATGCAACCAATGCTATCGGGACATCCTATGGCAATGAATTAAACTTTACAACACTCTGGCCTACTTGCCCAGGCGTTCCCACGGTTGTTTATGAAGGAAAAACTTATAATACTGTCCTGATTGGTTCTCAATGCTGGTTCAGGGAAAACCTGAATGTGGGCACAAAGATCAATGGTTCATCAGAACAAACCAACAACGGCATCAAGGAGAAATACTGCTACAATGACCTGGAATCCAACTGCACAACCTATGGAGGGCTTTATCAGTGGGCAGAAATGATGCAGTATGTTACAGCGGAAGGCGCGCAGGGTTTATGCCCGGCCGGATGGCATTTACCATCTGAAGGTGAATATTCTGTTCTGACATCTTTCTTAGGCGGAACCGGCGCTGCCGGAGGACCAATGAAAGAGGCCGGGACCACGCATTGGGCTTCTCCCAACACGGGTGCAACAAATACAAGCGGGTTTTCGGGCCTGCCCGGGGGAGTGCGTAATTATTCCAATGGCGCATTTTCAGATCTTTCCAACCTGGGAACTGTATGGTCTTCAACATCCTTCACCTCCGGAGGTTTCTTCTTCATGAAAGAATTCCGTTTATTGAATTATGACAGCTCTTTCCTGGAGTTCGACACTAACCTGGGATATGGTGTCTCGGTAAGATGTATTAAAAACTGATTCCTTCCGGTACACCCGTTTGCCGGCAGCATAAAAACAGAAAAGCCTTTTCGTTTCAACGAAAAGGCTTTTCTGTTTTTGTCGGGGCGAGAAGACTCGAACTTCCGACCCCTTGCACCCCATGCAAGTACGCTAGCCAACTGCGCCACGCCCCGATACCCCAAATTGGGAGTGCAAAGATAGAAAGAATATTCAATATTTCAAGGGTAATTTTGGGCAATACATTCTCATCCTTGCATCAGCCTGCACAAAGCATGCTATCCCCGTTAATGGTCAATGCCATACCGCGATAATATCCCTCCCCATGCATCGCTGTCAATAACATTCAGCACTGCAGGGTTAATGAGGTCAATCAGGTCCTTATCGTTCTTGGCGGCCATGAACGAAAAATACTGAAGGTTTAATCCGCTGGGAATGATCACAATCTTTCCTTTCAGGTTATACCTGTCGACAAGGTACTGCATTATGGCCTGGTCATAAACAAACGCATCGGTGAGCCCCGACGACACGGCCGTAAGGCCTTCCCAGGGCGACAGGAATGAAGAATATGCAATGTTATGCCGGCTCAGGGTTTCGGCATACCCCGTTTTGTATACCGCCCCAACTTTGCAGTGGCTCAGGTCGCCGGGGTTCTTTATCTGGGACTGAAGCTGCGTGACTGTGAGTTCAGAGGAAATAATGCCGGAAGCAATAAAAAACATCCCGATAGCAAAAAACATCCAGAGGATGGCCAGTATCCTTCCAAGCCTTGTCTTTGGGATCTTATCCCCATACCCCACTGTTGTCATTGTTACAAAGGCCCACCAGATGCCATCCGTCACACCTTTTATGCCCGAACGGAATTGCAAGGAATTTGATTTTCGTTCGGCCAACCATAAAAAAACCGCAAAAATTGTTGCTATAAGCATGATAAATAGCAGTGAACGCAATATCTTCCAGGAAAATATATTTTTAAACAGCTGGATATATGGAGACTGTTTCTCGATGCGGGAAGCAATTCCCATATTGGAAATATAGAAGGGGATAGACATTCTGAACTTCCCCAATCGCTCGCTTGTTGCGGTCAGCGGAAGGATAGTGAGATCGATCAGCCCTTTGCTGAGATCCTGTAAGAGAGTGTCACGTGAACCGTAAACCTTGTATTCATATGACAGTTTCAGGGAGTCGCTGATCAGCCTCCACAGATCAACGGAAACCCCCGAAAAATTGCCCTTTTCGTTAATGATATAAGGAGGGGCATAAGTAATGCCGATTTTAAGCTTTTTTTCTCCCTGATATCCGGATGCCAGGGTTAAAGACAGGAATGCCGGGAAAAATATCAGGATCAGTATGGATCTTCTCATTGTAATGGATTGAACAGTAAATTTAAGGATTTCCAATTTAAGTCTGCAGTGAACCTCACCATTCACCATTCACCGTTCACCAGTCACCGTTCAGCAGTCACTGTTCACTGATTTTCCCTACCTTTGCAGAAGTAAAAACTACCAGCATCATGAGCGAAAATATTGAACATATAAGGTGCCTGATCATAGGATCGGGGCCTGCAGGATATACGGCAGCCATCTATGCTGCAAGGGCCGACCTGAAACCGGTCATTTACCAGGGGATGCAGCCCGGCGGACAGCTTACAATAACCACCGAAGTTGAAAACTTTCCAGGTTATCCCAGGGGAATTACCGGCCCTGAAATGATGGAAGAATTCAAACAACAGGCCGAGAGATTCGGAACCCAGGTAAGGTTCGGAGTTGTGACTTCGGTTGATTTTCAAAACCATCCTTTTTCAGTGACTGCGGATGACGGAAAAACGGTCAAGGCAGAAACTGTTATCATTGCTACCGGTGCATCGGCCAAATGGCTGGGGATAGAGTCTGAAAAGAAATTCATGGGCATGGGCGTTTCCGGCTGTGCCACCTGCGATGGTTTCTTTTACCGCGGGAAAGATGTTGCCATAGTAGGCGGGGGGGATACGGCAGCTGAAGAAGCCACCTATCTTGCCAAACTTTGTAAAAAAGTGTACATGATCCACCGCCGTGACGAATTGCGCGCATCCAAAGCCATGCAAAATAAGGTTTTCAATACGCCGAACATTGAAATGATCTGGAACAGCATACCTGATGAAGTATTGGGAGACGAAAGCGGGGTTACCGGCGTCAGCGTACGCAATATAAAATCGGGAGAATCCCGTGATATCACTGTTCACGGCTTGTTTGTCGCCATAGGCCATAAGCCCAATACAGAGATCTTCCAGGGACAACTCGAGCTGGATGATATGAGCTATATCAAGACAGTGCCCGGCTCAACCAGGACCAGCGTGGAAGGTGTTTTTGCCGCCGGCGACGTTCAGGACCATCACTACCGCCAGGCCATTACCGCTGCCGGAACCGGCTGCATGGCGGCTATCGAAGCAGAAAGGTTTTTAACTTCATGATATATCCGGCGAAGCATTTCACACAAGCCGCCCCGGGTGCAGCGCAGCCCAGTCCGGCGGCGATATGAAGATGCTATTGTAACAACGATCTAAAGAAAAGCAAACATGCTGACCTTTTTCAGAAACATCGACAAATATTACGCAGTGGAACATCAGGATCCTCTGTCGGCAATGGATACGGAAAGACTGGTTTGGCTGTTCGGCGATGCAGAATGCATCGCCGAACCTGCATTACCCGGGGCTTTCATCGGACCGCGAAAGGAAATGATCACTCCCTGGAGCACCAATGCCGTCGAGATAACACAGAATATGGGGATCAGTGGGATCAGCAGGATAGAAGAGTTTATCCAGGATGCGGGATCCGGTGTCCAGGATCCCGCATCCCGCACCCCGCATCCCGACTACGACCCCATGCTCCAGAATGTATACCAGGGGCTGAACCAGGAAATCTTCCATATACTCCATGAACCGGAACCTGTAATTTACATAGACGATCTTTTATCATACAATATCGCCCAGGGACTTGCGCTTAGCAGCGAAGAAATCGATTACCTTGCCGGCCTGAGTAAAAAAATCGGCCGCAAACTAACCGACAGCGAAGTGTTTGGTTTTTCGCAGGTCAACTCCGAGCACTGCCGCCATAAGATCTTTAACGGCCTGTTTATTATTGACGGCAAAGAGATGACCGAGTCGCTTTTTGCCCTGATTAAAAAGACATCCCAGGAAAATCCCAATTTCCTTGTTTCGGCGTATAAGGATAACGTAGCTTTCATCTCAGGGCCGAAGATTGAACAGTTCGCACCGGGCAATCCGCAGAAAGCCGACTTCTTTCTCATCCGTGATATTGATTCGGTGATCTCTCTGAAGGCCGAGACCCATAATTTCCCGACGACTGTAGAACCTTTTAACGGTGCAGCCACAGGAAGCGGGGGGGAGATCCGCGACCGCATGGCCGGCGGCAAAGGCAGCATCCCTATGGCGGGAACTGCCGTTTACATGACTTCCTATCCCAGGCTGGATGGCGGAAGGGATTGGGAAAAGGCATTCCCGGCCCGGAAATGGCTATATAAAAACCCTGAAGAACTCCTAATCAAAGCTTCCAACGGTGCAAGCGATTTTGGGAATAAATTCGGCCAGCCCCTTATCTGCGGCTCGCTCCTCACATTTGAACATGCTGAAAATAACAAGGTTTTCGGGTATGACAAGGTGATCATGCTTGCAGGCGGCATCGGGTATGGAAAAAAAGAAGACAGCCTGAAAGACGAACCTGAAGGCGGTGAGATCATCGTCATACTGGGCGGCGACAACTACCGTATCGGCATGGGCGGAGGCGCTGTATCCTCCGTAGCCACTGGCGAATACGGGAATGCCATTGAGCTGAACGCGGTACAGCGCTCGAATCCCGAAATGCAGAAAAGGGTTTTCAATGCCATACGAGCCATGGTTGAAATGGAAAAGAACCCTATAGTTTCAATTCACGACCACGGAGCAGGCGGGCACCTCAATTCAATATCCGAACTGGTTGAAGCCACGGGTGGAGAGATCCATATCGATGCCCTCCCTATAGGCGATCCTACCCTTAGCGACAGAGAGATCATCAGCAATGAATCCCAGGAGAGAATGGGGCTGCTGATCAGGGATGAAGATATCAAGTTGCTTGAGGAGGTAGCCCGGCGTGAAAGGGCTCCCATCTATCATACCGGAAAAGCTACCGGCGACCACCAGCTGGTCTTTGAAGACCGCCGTAACGGGAGCCATCCTATCGACCTCAATGTGGATGATTTCTTCGGCAAACCCCCGAAGACGATTATGAGAGACAGCACGGATGCAGGATACAGGATGCAGGATGTTGGATATCCTTCATCTCCCGTCTCACAGCCGGAACTTGAGAAGTTCCTCGAACAGCTCCTGCAAATCGAAGCCGTTGCCTGCAAGGACTGGCTGACCAACAAGGTTGACCGGGCTGTCTCGGGAAAAATTGCAATGCAGCAAACCTGCGGCCCCATTCAGCTTCCGCTGAACAACCTGGGCATAGTGGCCCTTGATTACAGGGGCGAAAAAGGTATTGCAACCTCTTTCGGCCATGCACCCGCCGCAGGGCTCATCGACCCTGCCGCCGGGTCAAGGCTTTCGATAGCCAAAGCATTGACAAACCTTGTGTGGGCTCCCCTTACATACGGTTTGAAAGGCGTTTCGCTCAGCGCTAACTGGATGTGGCCTTGTAAAAACGCCGGAGAAGATGCAAGGCTATATAAGGCTGTTCAGGCGGTCAGCGAATTTGCCATCAGCCTTGGCATTAACGTCCCCACAGGGAAAGACAGCCTTTCAATGACCCAAAAATATCCCGGCGGGGAAGTAGTGTATTCTCCAGGCACCGTAATAATTTCAGCTGTAGCCGAAGTTTCCGAAGTACGCAAAGCGGTGAGCCCGCTTCTTTCCACCGGTGAAGGAACGGTTTTATTATACATAAACCTGACTGCGGATGAGTATTCCCTGGGCGGCAGCAGCTTTGCCCAGACTGTAAACAGGCTCGGCGACTCTGCACCGGATATCAAAAACCCGGGTGCTTTTGCTGCTGCCTTTACCGTCATCCAGGGTTGGATCAATGCCGGCCGGATTCTTGCCGGCCATGATATTGCCGCCGGAGGACTTATAACAACCCTGCTCGAAATGGCTTTCCCGCATACCGGGATTGGCCTGGAAATTGATCTTGATGAAACAGGGGAGAAGGACCTGCTTAAATTGCTGTTTTCGGAAAATCCCGGGATTGTGCTCCAGGTCAATGGAAGCGACGCTTCAGCCATGCAATCCGAAATTGAAACATCCGCAGGCCTGAAGGCTCGCACCATCGGCCGCCCGTCGGATGAACGCAGAATGATCATCCGCCATCATAAACAATCCTGGTCCCTCGATATAGACCATTACAGGGATATATGGTTTAAAACTTCATACCTTCTCGACCGCAGGCAATGCGGGGAGAAACTGGCACTGGAGCGTTATACCAACTACAGGAACCAGCCATTGAAATTCAGGTTCGCAGAAGGATTTACAGGCAAAGCCAGGCAGTACGGCATAGACATGGAACGCCGCAAACCCGGTGGTGTCAAAACTGCAATCATCAGGGAACAGGGGGTAAACCGTGACCGTGACATGGCCTGGGCCATGTATATGGCAGGCATGGATGTTAAAGATATCCATATGACCGACCTCATTTCGGGCAGGGAAACCCTGGAAGATGTGAACATGATCGCCTTCGTTGGAGGATTCAGCAATTCAGATGTTCTGGGATCGGCTAAAGGATGGGCGGGCTCCTTCCTGTACAATGAAAAAGCGAGGAAGGCCCTTGATAACTTCTTCTCAAGAAAAGACACGCTCAGCCTCGGGGTTTGCAACGGATGCCAGCTGCTTGTTGAACTTGGGCTCATCTATCCCGAACACGAACTTCATCCGAAGATGTCGTGGAACGATTCGCATAAATATGAATGTGCATTCATCAATCTCAGCGTTCAGGAGAACCATTCGGTGATGCTGCATTCCCTGGCGGGGGAGAGGCTTGGCGTATGGACCGCCCACGGCGAAGGAAAGTTCAACTTCCCTTTGGCTGAGGAGAATTACCATATCCCCGCAAAATTCAGCTATCACGGCTATCCTGCAAACCCCAACGGTTCACAGTATGATGCAGCCTGCATTTCATCGATTGACGGCAGGCACCTGGCGATAATGCCGCATATTGAAGATGCCGTACTGCCATGGCAGTGGGCGTATTACCCTGAAGACCGTAAGGCGGATGAGGTTGCCCCCTGGATCGAAGCGTTTGTGAATGCGAGGAAGTGGATAGAAGAGAAAACCGCGAAGTAGGGTTCGCTCGCAACCTTACATCGCGGCTGCGCCTTCTACGTCACTCACACTTGCAATTCCCAGATTAGAAATATTTCACAAGTTCGCTCCTTGAAGACAAGGCCGCTTATGTAAGTTGCTTCGCTTTCTATAACAAGGCCGCTTGTGTGAGATGCTCGCTCAAATATATCCCGTTATCCCGCATCATCGCTCTACAGCCCTACCTCCACTACATTCTCCTTCTCATCAAGCATTTCCAGGAAATCAGAGGCAATAATCACCGCCCCGCCCTGGCGGTATTTGTTTTCTTCATAGCTGAAGCGAGCAGCTTTGCCGTTAATTGAAACAGTTTTGGGTCCGAAGCAGCCTTGCTTTACTGAATACTTAAATGTTACGGCATGACCCATGATTTCTATTGAGGCACACAAACCATCCATGGAATATGGGATCACGGGATCTATAACTATTTTTCCGGATTCAACCCTGAGGCCCAGCAAGCGGGAAACAACCAGGGCGACATAAATGCCAGGCCCGCTCGAATACACACGCCATCCGCCCTTAAGGGTGATTCTACCGGTTTTTATTTCATCGTACCGTTCATCGGCTTCATAACGGTTCCTGAATGTGACATCGGAACTGCTGTAATAACAGTTTGCCTGCCTGATATCCCCGCAGGGAACAATATCCCTGTATGCAACAGGGTTAGCCTGGCGGAGGGCTTTTACAAAAGCATCGGCCCTGCCGGCACGGGCCTGTGATTCGGCGTAACGGATATGTTCATGAACATACATGAGGCCGATTTCCCTCCCGAAAAAGGTGCTGCTTTCGGCTCTCTGGAAAAGGGTCTGGATCCCCCCTTTATATTTAATAGGACGGTTCATCAAACGCGCCCCGTCGGGACCCTTCAGATTCTGTTCAATAAGATCCAGGTGATGCCGGGCCTGTTCTTTGGTGAAAATCTCACTGATTATGCCCCGGTCCATCGGAAGGATACTGTATTGTATATTGGTTTTATTGTCAGAGGGATGAAGCAGCAGGCTCATGCTGCCATCTTCTTCAAGCAGTCCGTAACCGGCAACAACCCCATCCCTGATCAGGAACCCGTTAAAATCGGTTTTGATCTGTTCACAGATATCTTTTAATTTTTTTGCTTTTGCAGTATTGCCGGTCAGCTCATACACCAGGCGGTATTGATTAAAGGCCTGGTAATTCATTTCAACGGTCCAGCTGGAGATCATGCGACCAGCCAGCTCCCTGCTTACTGGCTGAAGGGAATCATTCCAGTCACCACCGCCAAAGGGTACCAGGGCAGTGCCGGGGAGAAAGGAATTCACGATCATCCCGATAAGCCTGTCGATATGTTCGCTCAGAGGGGTTTTTTCGGCCTCTTTATCCCCATGTTCATGATAATAAGGCAAGATCTCCCCGAGTATCCCTATATCGCCTGTAACTTTTATATAGTTAGCCAGTGCAATAATGCACCAGTAAAAAACATCTCCATGGGAGCTGTCGGCCCTTATGTTTGAATAGCTGTCGAACATCCACCACTGGGGCCATCCGCCATCGGGATTCTGATTTGAGAAAATAATCTTCAGCACCTGTTTGGCCTCTTTATATTTTTCCATGCATAACAACAGGTCAAAAGGCCCCTGGGCTATGTCGCGGGTACCCCAGGCCGCCCCGCTGAATTGCTCAAGGCCATAAGGTGTCAGGAAATGAGTCAGCGCATTCATGCCAAACCAGGGAAGGATTTCCTTAATGGCTGCTATATCTTCCTGGTTCCCTTTGATTGAAAGATGCAAGGATAAGTCCTGCCACACCCGCCCGGCATCCTGGCAATCGGCAAGACACTGCTCATCGGCATCTTCAACTCTAACTGGTTTACAGGGGGAACATACTTCACCTGCAAAACTCATACAGAAATCTGATGTTGCCTTCACCCTGACGATAAACATATTGTCACCCCTGCTTTTATTATCGCTGTAAAGGGCTTCATCACCGCAGGCCAGGTAATCAGAATTGATACTATTAACTATCATCCTGAATTGTGCCTGTGGAAATTTAGTAGTGATCATGCTGCCCAGCTTTGGCCTGGCCACATATTCACCGACTGTTTTGCCAGGGATGACAGTCCATCCGTTCAGATGATCAAAATGATGGGTTATTAAAAGGTCCACTTCGCCTCCGCTGAGCACTTTAAAGTCGATGTTCACCTGGGGGGCTGTTTTGGAAGTCCAGCTCCGGACCTGGAAACAATGATCTCCGTGTTTGTAGATCCACCGGCAATGATTCAGGCCGATCTCAAATGCGGAAGGGAGTCCGAGCAGGTATTTCAGGCCGTCAATCTCAACAAAGATCCTTTGCCCTGTTTCCGTATCGAGGTTGAATGCAGTGGTGCAAACCGAAAGCAGGATATTGAAATTAGTATTACCCTGGGTAAGGTGTGAATTAAAAACCCCGCCGGCAAAGGATGTTGTTGATACAATGTTTTCATCGGGGACGAAGCCTGCCATGGCTTGCATGATATGGGCATGTGGACGGTCGGCAAGCAGTTCTTTGGAACGAAGCACCACATGGTTGCTTTGGCCTGAGAAGAATGAAAGAAGCCGTCCATTCTCCATTTCAGCCTGCCTTCTTTCACTCCCGAAAAATCCATTTAGATCATCCCCGTTCAGGTCATCCACGGGTAAAAAATCCGAGGTATTGAAAACATTCTTATCAGGGGTAATCAATTCATTTCGTGTATCCGGTGAAGCATCATCGCCGAATTCAGCAATCAGGCTGGCCAGGCGGTTCAGGTCATCGTCTGATGTTGCCCAGGGGTGATCGGGTAAATAACTTGCAACAAAATCACTTTTATGATGGTCGCCGGCTGCAAGGTTAAATGGTGTTTCCTGTATGGCAAGAACAGAGGATTCGCCTGCATATTCGCCGCAAAGTTTATCGGCAAGCAGGCCTTCAGGGATCCCTGTTTCACGGTACGTTTTACCATAAAACTGCATGCCGTCGACACTCGCGGATGTTGCCGTGTTTTTACATGCCATCATCAGCCATGGATTGCCGGCAGTTTCTTTCATATTCTGGCGGCAGCATATTACTGAACCATGGTTTTTATCTTCAAGAATACGCCTTTCAAGGTATTGGCTTACATACTGTTCGTTGATCAATCCGTCGGTTATTGGCTTTAAACCCACATCCTGTAAACAGATCAGGTCAAGTTCAACAGGGCTTCCAGAAGTGTTGGTAATATCAATGCCCCATTGCCAGCTGAGACTTTTATCTGAAAGCTGCAAAACACATGTATAATCAAGTGAGGCCCAATGCCCCATGGCAATGAATGAACCTTCACTGATAAGAAAACGGCTGTTGCTTTCAGGACCCAGCAGAGCCTTGAATTCAAAGGGGTTTGACCTCTTTCTGAGATAAATGTTAGCCCCTGATTTTGAGAATGCTGTTGCGGCTTTCAGGCTAATCCTGACCGTATCAGCTTCAATACTCTTCAGGGAACCATTTCCCAGGAAATTAAAGGAAAGCCCGGTTTTGTTTTTAATATTCATTGTTCTTTTTACCGGCATGTTGATAGTATTGAAACGGGAAATTCAGCTTATGACTATGTTCAGGATCATCTCGGTCTTGTGCTTATGATTATATATGAACGCGATACGTTTCTCATCACGGACAACTTTGACAGTCTTACCGCGTAATGTTGCCGATATTATTTTATTAACATTCTCCCCTTCAAAAACGATCTCCCCGGCCAGGTCACGATCGCCGTAAAGCATAATCTCAATCTGTCCAAAATTTTCTTCAATGCCGAGGATGTCGGAGGTGCAGTGCAGGATCTTTAATCCCTCGGAAACTTCCAGGCATAGCGGGCTTAAAACGGAATACAGGGCCGGCCATGTGATCTCACCCCGGGAGTAGGGGATTGTAACAGCTTCACCATTTTGGGGATGAGTATAGGTAACTTTGCCTGTATATTCTTCATTGTAATAATTGCCTATGAAAAGAACCCCGGAGCCATTTACGGTAAATCTTTCTCTTACCGCGATATTATCGTTGCCTGTCCATGCCTGCCTGAGCTTTGCAGCTGATCTCCCGAGAATGGCTTCATAGACGGGTTTCTGGCCTTCGGTGTCGAATCCAATCCAGGTTCCCAGGTGGATCACAGATCCGTTGCCGAGAATTTTGATGAACCCGCAGGCGGAACCGGGGATGGTCCGGGCAATAATTTCGGCACCGGCAAGCGATTCTTCCGAGTAAATTATCTGCGGATTAGCGCACTTGATATCTTTAAAATCAAAGACATCGATCAGGGGTGAATCTATGCTTTCTTTTCCCGATGGGGATACCGAGAGTGCATCGCGGATGATGGTGCATGGTTCCTGCGTCATCTCACGATCGGGCAGGCAGGGGAAAATAACGGTGTTGCCGCCCGCTTTGGTATAATCAACAAGGGTCTGCTGATCATCTGCATTCATTTCGTCGGTGCAGAAGGCCCAAACCTGTTTGTATTCACCCAGTTCATCCGCAGAAGCCTTACAAAGATCAACCATATTATAATCGATGTTAAGCACCTGCAACACTTTCAGCAATCCGTCGAAGTATGCAGGTCTGCGGATGGCAGAAGGCGTAAACTGAAGCTCACATCCGCCCTCAAGCGGTCTTTCAAGCTCGGTAGCATAATACGGAGGATAAAAAAGGACACATACCCCGGCTTTACGTTTTGCATTAACGATAAGGTTTTCGGAGGTTTTAACCAGTTTATTCATCCGCCTGACGAGGGGGAAGGCACTGCCGCGCTCACCTTCGGCATTGAGAGGGGTGAACCAGTAAAAAGTTTCCCCGGAATAACCTTTGCGGAACGGGTTGCGTCCCTGGGAGAACATGTAGTAATTCCATCCGGTGATGCCGTTGGCAACGCTTGCTTTGTAGAAGAGCTCCATTTCACGCGGATTTGGCACCACGTGATACTCCCGCGAACCGCATTGGAATTCGGCGGCAAACAAAGGCTTGCTCCCCTGCATTGCAGCAGTGATATCATTTATGATACGGTCGTCATGCAAATTGCGGTATGACATGAATTCAGGAATATGATCCACCCCGAAAACAATCTCGCTTTTCTCTCTGAACAGATCTTCATACATTGTTATGTTGACGGGGAATTCATAACCGTTACCATAGATCCATCCGGGAAGATTGTGATACAGGGGGACTGTCACACCTCTTTCACGGGCCATGGCAGTCAGCATCCTGAGGTAGTCGCCATAATAAGTTCTCCAGAAACAATGCCATTCATAATCACGGCCGCGGTCACCCTTTGATGAATAGGGCAGTTTGCCGTCGGGGGGAAGCTCAACATCAGCGAAGTTCTTATATCCGGTCCCCCACAAATGGTTTATCTCTGCAATGCCGGTGAATTTCCGTGATAAATATGAAATGAAGCGCTCTTTCACTGCGTTGCCATAATCGGCCTGCTTTGCAAGCCATGAAAATACACCGATCTCATTACAGACCTGCATCATGATGATCGGACCGCCTGCCCAAAGTTCACGTTCAGCTATGAAGGGCATGATCTGGTCATACCAAAGGGCTGTTTTTTCCAGGTATTTCTTATTAAACAGGCTTACTCCGTCGCTTGGGAAAATTTCGCCTTTGCTGTTGCGCATCTTGACTTCATCGCGATATTGCCCCAGGAACCAGTCGGGCAGCCCGGCTCCACGGAACTCCGCAAGGATAAACGGGCCCGGCTTTACAATACAATGCAAATTGTGATCCTGGCATAGCTGAAGCCAGCCTTTGAGATCACGTTCGGGACATGTTGAGCCTTCAAAATCAAACACAGACTCTTCAGGTTCGTGCCAGGCCCATGGAACATAGGTGCTCACTGTTGTAAGGCCGGCCTCCCTGGCTTCGTCGAGATGCTTGTCCCATAAGTCACGTTTGATCCTGAAGTAATGTATCTCCCCCGAATTGAGAAATACCTTTTTGTTATCGAGATAAAAATTGTTTTCTTTAATGCTGAAGTTCATTGGTCACTGGATAACTGGATGCAGGATATTGGTCACGATTTTCTTCACGATCATTAACGTTCACTGTTCACTATTCACTGTTCAGTGCTCTTTTTTTAAGAAGGTCCTTAATTTCATGGCTTCGTTTTTCTGTGAGGGAGTAGCGAAGGACAAAGAAAATAGAAAAAATGCTTAATAGCAAAGGCAACCCGATCTCAACAACCCTCATCATTAAAAGCGTATAAGGTGTTTGCTGGGTGAGTGGCATGATGCTGCTTTCGATTGAGCCGAGCTCTTTTTCCAGAGAATCGGGTGATGATTTCGTGTTCAGGTTTAAAAGGCGGTTATTCACCCCTGTTACCTCCTCCATAAGCTTATTATAATGTGCTTTGCTGTTCTTTGTTCCCAGGGATTTATCTTCCAGCCGCGACATAAGCTCAAATGAGTTGATCCTTGCTTTTACGATCTTCGTCTGTAGTGTAAGCGGGATTGCTTCTTTGATGAGGCTGTCAAGCCTGGAGGATTGGGCGCCGGCCCCTGGTTTTTCAAAACTCAATTGCAGCTGTTCCAGCGAACCAATGGTTGCTTTTGTAGTGGAGATGGCGTTGAGCAATTCATTTTTCTTCTGGTTCGGATATTCATGCAGATTCACGTTCGTCTCATCCTGGTTTTTAAGTGATTCTTTTCCCAGGTAAGTGAGATATTCTTTTGACTCATTGAGAGCTTCAGAGTTCCGGGTTTTAGTGTTTTCAAGCCACTCCTGATTTGCGCTGGTTATTCCATGGTAGCCTTTCCAGAACTGAACGGTGCTGCGCATCTCACGTACACTTCCCTGTATTTTATCGACTTTCGTAACCTGGGTTTCGTCAAACATGGTAAATACGATCAACACACCAGTTACAAAGCTGGCCAGGGCGGATCCCATTTTGATGAACCACCAGAATACCGAGTAATAGCTTCCCTCGGAACGGTAACCGGTCTTGAGTTCATCTTCATCGCAGATGTCGCCCACCATGGAAGATCCAAGTGTGAAGAAAAACAGCATTCCTGCAGAAAGAAGAATCGTGGGGATGATGATCAGGTAGGGATGTGTTGGGTTATAGCATATAATTTTAGATAGTTGTGCAAGGCACATGAGTAAAATAGCAATGGTCAGCGTATTTCTTTTACCCAGTTTCGGGCTGATCCAGTTGAGGGGAAATACTGCCAGCACCCCGGTGATAGCCCAGATCATCCCATTGATCGCGAGCAGGTAAGCTCCGGCAACCTTATCTCCCCCGAAAACATAAAAAATAGGGATATATGACCCTATCAGCTGGACGAAATTAAAGCCCATAGCCAGCGTGAAGATCGTCAGCGTCAGCATGATAAAGTTCCTGTTGGTGGCTGTATGCTTCATGTCTTGCCAAAAGGGTGTTTTTTCATGCTTTGCAGCTTTTACAAATCCCGGTTCACGTAATTTGAAAAACCACCAGACTGAAAGCGGGATGAGGAAAGCAGCGATCATCAGGGAAACATAACGCATGCCATCGGCTTCATTTCCTCCGGGACCTTTGAAAATTTCCATGCTGGCGAGGGCAAAAAGCCAGGGTGTGCCCATGGCAAAAAGATTGCCTACGAAACTCTTTGCACTGAACAGCCGGGTACGTTCGTGGTAATCGGTGGTCATCTCCATGCCAAGGGCGCCGTGAGGGATCTCGAAAAGATTAACGGCAGTAAAAAACAGGAGAAGGGAAAAAAGAATATAGCAAAGCTGGAACCACTGAAAACCCGTATCCGAAGGGAACCACGTTCGCACCATATCCCCTTTTGGAATCCACCAGATGACCACAAAAAAAACTGCAACGAGTATTCCGCCAACCAGCAAATAGGGTCGCCGGCGTCCCCAACGGGTCCGGGTATTATCAGAAAGGTGGCCGATAAAAGGATCGGAAAGGGCATCCCATAAACGTGGAACAATCAGGATGGCTCCCAGCCAGAACGCACTCAGTCCCAGGCTTATATTGCCCATCAGTCCCACAAGTATCCCCGCTATATTGAAGAGTGCAATAGGGATAATGCCCCCGGCGCCATAAGCAGCCAACTGAGAAAAGCGGATCTGGTGTTCCGGTTTTGAATTCTGGTCCTTTACTGTTTCTTGCTCCATTATAGGTGTCCCTTATGGTTAATGTATTTCTATATGGTCCTGCTCTTTTAATAATAAATCACCACCTCTGCCGGACAGGTTTTTACTGAAATCTCCTTTTCGGTAAAACCGTTTTGCCCTTGACCGTTAACGGTGACTCTGAGAGGCAGCTTCGAGCCGTTAAAGTTCTTGATCTTTATGCCATTGGGAGGAAGTTTCAGATCACCGGAAATTGAAAATATGTATCTGTCCTTATCTTTTTTAATTGAATAGGAGATTTCCACGTAATAAGTGGGAAGATGTTCTACCGACATTCCCGCCGGCGAATCGATCCAATCCTGGTAAAGCGCCGAAGCCAGAACAAGAGATTGGTCATATTCGTTTTCATAAACGAACATGGCACGGATGGCATTTATAAAATCACTTCCGACCCAGGTGTGAGGCATGTCGCCGATATACTTTGGAGCACGGTATTCTTTCCACACGACTTCCGCCCAGTCATGCCATCCCTGAGGGCGCTGGTCATGCAGGAAAAACGCTATTAACTCATGGGCTCTTTCAGGCTGATCCAACAGTATAAATGAACCGATCAAACGATTTTCATAAGGAGTGTAATTAATCCAGTCAGTCTTTCCGTCCCTGCGGTTTTTAAAGAATTCAAAATACTTATCAAACGTGTTATAAACCTGTGGCTTTGGCAAATTGATCAGTTCATTGCAGGGGGTTAAGGCGATAGTGGTTGATGTGGCATCAAAATCACCGAGCTCGGCACAACCGGGGATATAATTTATTTTCTTTGATTTCATTGCAAGCTGCAATGAGTTGTACAGGTTCTCCTTAAATGAATCGCGAACTTTTGAAATTCTTTCATAGGATTCCTTCTCGCCAAGGATCTTCTGGATCTCGGCAGCATCTTTCAATCCTTTCATGGTAAAGAAATCATCCCAGTAAGAGTGCATGGGTTTTGCCGAATAACCTTCATGGCTGATCGATTCGGTTACTAGTCCGTAACAGGCCCGCACACTGTCGTTGCCGTTTTTAAAGCGGCTGGTTGACTGTTCGGCGATCAGCGATTCGATATATTCTACAGCCTTAAGTACATTCTTATTCTTTGACCTGAGAAAAACCGTATCCTTTGTAAAGTTGAAATATTCGCGGATGAGGTAGATCATCTCCCCGTGGCTGTCGTTTTCGGGAACCGGATCGGGCCCCCTGAAATCAACCACGCAGGGGACTTTCCCGTTCTGGAACTGGTGAGAGGTGAACCATTCAATAAAATCTTTGACTTCAGCCACGATACCTGACTTCAGAAGCGCTGATGAGGTCAATGCTCCGTCGCGTATCCAGCTGCGTTCATACGAACGCGAACCAGGCTGAATACCTGCCTTGTCCCTGTTGACCAGGATGTATGCAAGATTTGACCTGTATGTATTTATTATCCCGTTTGCCGATTCAGGCAGGTTAAACTTTATATGCCCCGTTTTCGTTTTCCAGAATTCAGTGGCTTTATCAGATTCCTTTGCGATATAATCATTGTTAAGTCCCTGGTCACCGGTTTTTCTGCCATAAAACGGAACAACCAAAAAGAAACGGATATGTTCACCGGGATTTAAGTGCAATGAATATTTAAGGACCCCGCTGGCCAGCCCGTTCTGATCCCCGGCAGATTTATCCCGGGGGAAGTTACCTTTACGTAAAAGATCAACAATATTACCGTTATCAAAGCTGAACGCACCGAAAGAACTAGACTTTTTCTGGGGCAGGATAACTTTGTCATCAACAGCTATAACTCCGCCGGCTTCTTCCTTGACGGAATTTATTTTCCCCGACCCTCCGGTAAGATTCAGAAACTGGTAATAAGGATTGACCTGGTATGGGCGTATCAGCAGATAAAATTCAAAATCTTTTGGCCGGGCCGACAGGTTTGTAAAGGAATAGCTGATATCAAGCCTCGAATCCTTGTTTGCCTCCCCGCTTGCCGTTACACCGGTTACGAATTGAAGATCGGGAAGCTGCCAGCTCACAGATGGCACAAAATTAAAGTCACCCTTATCCCCGGGAGTCCCCATTGACTGAGATGATTTAACGTTGCTCCAGTTATAAAGAGAATCCCCTGATTTTATCATCGGCTCAATCGAAAACAGTGCTTTATCAACTTCAACCATTCCATCTTCATTGATCAGCGCTTCCTTCACATCATTGTTAACGCCGGTAATTGTCCAGTAAGAAGCCTGTTCTGAGAAGTACCTCGGATAATTTCCCGGCGGGGAATTTTTAGCGGCATAAATTAAAAAATCATTCGGGCTCATGGAGTTTTTAATGTCCAGAAATTTCACTTCATTTATACCGAAGCCTTTTTCGGAATTGCTTGTTAAAAGGCTTATCTGAAGGTATTTTGCTTCTGTTTCGGGAAGCCTTATAAAACTAACATCACCCTGGTTTGATTTAACAGAATAAACTTTTTCCCATTTTTGGCCGTCATCCGATAAAAAAACATCAAAATCTTTCGCATATTTATTTTTCAGCCAATTGATTTGTAAACCGCCGAATTCCCTGAGTACTTTAAAGTCAAAGCAAACAACCTGGTCTTTATTGCCAGTGCTTTCCCAGAATGTCTCATTTGAGTGATCGGAAATAAACTCAGGCAAATGACCAGGCAAAGTTGAACTTGCTGTAATTACAGGAATAGGGTAGGATTGAGTTTCGGGCTGAAGCGGCTCATACTTCAGATCATCAATCCAGATTGTGCCTTTGCCGCCAACAAACGATGAAACAGTAAATTCAATCCTGTCAATCCGTTTTAGATTCTGGTCGGTAGTTGGTCCCCAGGCAAAGCGGATATGTCTTTTTTTTATCCTAACCTTTTTCCATTCTCTTGAAAAGTCAAAGTTGTGGTTGTTAACCCACCAGACATTATTACCCGTACTGTCAATAAATTTTATCTCAAAATTATTGGCAGGGGATTCGGCTTTATAAGAGAATGTAAATTCATAGTTGTCGGGCAGGTCTATAGGAAACAACTTCTGTATGCCTCCATAACCGGTTCCATTGGTGAAATCATAATCAAAACGGATCGCGTTGCCCGTCAACCCTTTTTCAATGGATAATTTAAGATTCACCCCGTCGGATCTGATGAAAGTCCAGCCATTCTTGTTTTCAAAGGAGTCAAGTGTTGATATCTGGGCGGAAGTGATGAAAGTTGCAAAAACCGACAGGAATAGTATAAACAGCCTCTTCCGGATATGATTTTTCATAACATGAGTAAATTTTATTTCACATATTCAAAGCCAAGTTTGTTCAACCCCTTTTGTATAATAGTATCCTTCATCACGTTGTTCCAGACCAGGCCCGTCCTGAAGTTTTCTATCATGATCAGCATGGGGCCCTCATCTATACCTAGAAAATCATCGTCTACCCATTTTGCCGTAGGGTTGAAGGCATCATAATAACCGTATTTCCCCCATAATTCAGCGCCATACTTTTTATTCATTGATTTAATTGCAGGGAACACTATTTCAGGCGCAAAAGGCAATGATGAGAGGGCAGCGTAGGGGGCGATAGTCCCATCATCAAAATAATTGTATTCCGGTCCGCTGGTTCCCCTTCCTGCATATCCCAGGAATTTTTTATTCCCAAAATTAAATTTGTCGGGGGGGCCGTCACTTGCTGTAACTCCCCAGCAAAGCGAATCATAACCAATCCAGCCTTTCGGGTTTTCAGTTGCATACTTTCGCTGAACATAGGTTGCGCGGCGGGAGTTTTCAAAATAATCGATTCCTTTTTCCTTCATGTACTTATCAACCAAACCACGGCAATCTATAAATGCCTGTGAAAACTGGTGGCCGAACAGGGGAGGAAAAGCAACATGAGATAATCCTTTATATGGTGTGTACCACTTATATGTTTTCAACCAAGAACCGTAGCATTGTTCTGCATTGTTCATCCCGCTGCCTGCTGCCAGAATATACAGGAAAAGTGCTTCATTATAACCGCTCCAGCCAAAATCCTCCAACCCTTTTTCGGGAGTCCAGGCCATGGAAATAGTAGAAGCATATTGACTTGAAGCGGGCAATACCATGAAATTCCAGTCGATCCTGTGAAGCAGAATTGCCGAGAGTGAGCGGATCTGTTTTTCAATGTCATTATCCTTGCTGTAATAGTTCCTGGCAAAGATGACACCCATCATCAAAAGGCCTGTATCTACTGACGAAAGTTCACAATTCCATTTACGCGTGCCGGAATCCATAGTAAGGAAATGATAATAGAATCCTTTATAACCGGTCACATTTGTACCGGTGCTTTGAACGGAATTCATAAAGAACGTAAGAATTTTAAGCGTGATCTCGGCGGCTTGTCCGCGACTGATCCAGTTCCTTTCCGCACCAATTGCAAAAGCGGGAATGCCAAACCCGGTTGCTGCAATGCTGCAGGGTGAAGTGCTGGTAGTTCGGTCTTTAACAATCCCCTTCCCGGGATGATATTCATGCAAAAAGAAGAGAAAAGTTTTGTGCTGTATCGAGTCGAGCATTTTCTCGTCGGCGGATGTTGTTGGAAATTTTACTTTCCCATGGGATGTGAAAACGGTGTTCTGGGCTTGTGCGGCAGCCAGGGACAGGGTAAAGAATAAAAACAGCAGAGAGTTTCTGATCTTCATATGGTTCCTTATTATAACGTTAACCTGAGTTTCAAGAATTGTATCACCCTGCAGCGGCAGGGAACCGGCTGAAACATAATTCCTGTTTCAGCGAAAGCTTCAATAAACTGATTCAGAGGAGGTGGTTACTCAGAGCTTAAACGAGGCAGAAATTACCTCTGAAGAACTCCCTCCAATAAATGCATTGAATTCGCCGGGTTCCCAGTACTTCATCAGGTCAGGATGATAAAAAGAAAGATCTTCCCGGCTGATGGTGAATGAAACATTCACCGATTCCCCTTTTTTGATCATCAGCTTTTTAAAACCTTTAAGTTCTTTGAGAGGTCTTGTAATACTGCCGACTTTGTCCTGGATGTAAAGTTGTACAACTTCTTCACCGTCGCATCCGCCTGAGTTGGCGACCTTTGCTGAAATCGTAATGCTGTTGCCATCAACAACTGCTTTGATGCCGGAGTATGTGAAGATTGTATAACTCAGGCCAAATCCGAAGGGATAAAGAGGTGTATTCGGACAGTCGAGGTACCTGGAAACATATTTTTCATCAGGGCGGTCAGCGCTGTAAGGCCTTCCTGTATTTTTCACATTGTAATATACCGGGATCTGGCCGGTGTTCCTGGGAAAACTCATCGTGATCTTTCCTGAGGGATTAACGTCGCCTGAAATAACATCGGTAACTCCGTTCCCTGCCTGTGTCCCGCCGAACCAGGTTTCAAGGATAGCCGGTGCGATTTGGTCCAGCCTGCTGATTGCCAGGGGACGTCCATTAAAAAGCACTACTGCCGTTGGTTTCCCTGCTTTTATGACTGCGTCTGCAAGGGTGTATTGCATGCCCGGAAGGTCGATATTCGTCCGGGAAGCTGCCTCACCGCTCATCTCGCCGCTTTCCCCCAGTGAAAGGATTACAAAATCTGCTTCCCTGGCTGCCTTGACTGCAGCATCAATGCCGCTGACCGAGCTGTCGTTCAGGTTGCAGCCTTTCTCATAAACAATCCTCAGTTGTTTGCCATACCGGTTCCTGAGCCCTTCGAGCAGGCTGACTGCCTGCTCCCATTTCCCGGCTGAATACCAGTTACCCAGCATATCTTTCCTGGAATCTGCAAGGGGGCCTATCACCGCAATACTTTTTGCACCCGGGGGGACAGGGAGTGTGTTGTTGGAATTTTTAAGAAGGACACAGCTTTCGGCTACCAGGTTCCTTGCAAAATCCTGACTTTCTTTAGTCATGATTTCGGTTTGTTCGCGTTGTTTATTGCAAAAGCGATAAGGGTCGGTAAATAAACCCAGTTGAAATTTTGCTGTTAGAACACGGCGAACAGCTTCGTCAATGGCTGCCTGCGTTACCTTATTTTCTTTTAATAGTTCTTCCAGGTGATTCAGGAAAGCACTTCCCTGCATATCCATGTCAACACCGGCATTCATAGCCAGGCTGGCAGCAGCTTTCAAATCGGCAGCCACGCCATGGGCTACCATTTCATTTATCGAGGTCCAGTCGGTGACTACAAACCCCCTGAAACCCCACTCTTTTCTAAGCAGGTCGTTAAGAAGCCAGCGATTGGCTGTTGAAGGTATGCCATTGATCTCATTGAAAGAAGTCATCACAGAAGCTACACCTGCATCAACAGCGGCTTTATAAGGCGGAAGATAGTTTTCAATAAGGGAGACAGGGGAGATGTCGACAATGTTATAATCGCGGCCTGCAGCAGCGGCACCATAGGCCGCAAAATGTTTTACGCAAGCCAGAACATGCTTCCCATCCGTATAATTGTCACCCTGAAAACCCCTGACCCTGGCTTTGGCGATGAGGCTACCAAGCCATGTGTCTTCCCCTGCCCCTTCAGCAACCCTTCCCCATCGCGGATCGCGTGCAATATCCACCATGGGGGCATAGGTCCAGTTGATCCCTTCGGCGGAGGCTTCCATGGCGGCAATTTGTTCGGCTTTTTCAATGGCGGCAATATCCCAGCTAGCAGCCTGGCCAAGAGGGATTGGGAAAATAGTGCGATGACCGTGGATTACATCATTACCGAATATCAGCGGTATCCCGAGACGGGATCCGTTTACGGCAAGTTTCTGAAGGTCCCTCACTTTATCCACAGTGTAAAAATTGAGGACCGCACCTGCCTTCCCGGATTTTATGAGTTGCTCACAATCGGCATTCATTGCCGGACCGGTTGCGTTCCATGCCGATGCCAGTAAAGTCAATTGTCCGATCTTTTCATCAAGGGTCATCCTTGAGATCAATGTCTCAACCTTGATGCTGTCGGCCGGGGAAAGTCTGTTAACCCTGGCCTCCTGGGAAATCGCAACCAGGATCTGCAGGTTAAGGATGAATATAAGCAGGCAGGATTTCAAAGATCCGGAATGAAAATGCATGAGGTTTAATATTTAATGGACCGGGATTACTAATTAATATGTAAAACCTAGTTTTGTCAGTGATGCCTTTACTTCAGGGCTGCTCATACACAGGTTCCAGGGCAGTTGGGAACGGTAATTCTCGATCATGCAAATAATTGGCCCTTCGTCGATAGCAATATATGAATCGGCCCACCAGCCTGCCGTCATATCAAAGGCATCGTAAAATCCATATGTTCCCCATAATCTGTCACCAAGGATATAATAGAAATGCCTGATTGCGTTCATTGACTGGACCGGTGTATAGGGCAGGGCCGAAACGGCAGCGGTTGGGGTAATGACGCCAAGGTCATTGGTCGGCGACTGGGCATTATATCCCCATGGATTGTCGCTTGCCGTAAGCCCCCAGCAATGGGAACTGTAACCCAGAAAATGCTGTGGGTTAGCAACACAATAGGAGTAATTGATCATCGAATGGTTCATATTCTGTATCCGGTAATTGGCGTATTCATCATTCAGGTTCCGCGGGTCAATTCCCAGGAAAGAATAATGTGTGAAGAACAACGGGCCGCCGTAGTCTTCACCAAGAGGGAGGATAAAGCCGTAGAAACTGTTCCCGTTTTTTATTGTGCCGTTCTGGGCATAGCCCTGATGATAAACTGCCGCACTCACAGGATGTGTTGGTGAAGCTCCGGCCATGATGTAGGTAATAAGGGCCTCATTATACCCCCTTATCTGCATATTCATAGCCCATCCGTAGTCGGGGGACCAGTGCCAGTAAAGCACATTCTGCCCCCTTGTATACCAGTCGTATTCCACTCCGTTAACCAGGGTGGTGATCCTGCTGATAAGTGATTTCTCACTCACATTTGTCGAATCAAGATACTGGCGCATGGTATATAAACCTTCAGCCATATAAGAAGTCTCAACAAGATCCCCTCCGTCGTCCTGTTCTGTAAACGGCACAACTTTCCCGTTACTGCCATTCAGCCAGTGAGGCCATGCACCGTGGAAGCGGTCGCAGGTTTCGAGGAAGGTCAGGATCTTGGCCAGGCGGGTAAGCCCCTGGTCCCTGGTAATGAAATTCCTGTGCATCCCAACTACCAGGGCTATGATACCGAACCCTGAACCGCCTGTGGTAACTATATCTCCTGAAGTATTCCTTTCCCTGGCCATGCCGCAGGAAGGATGCGCAAAATCATAAAAATACCTGAAGGTCTGCTGTTGTATCAGGGTTAACAGATCTTCATCAGGGATAATTGGAAATTTAGGGGTTGAATCAAGCCTGGTGTAAAAAGAGTTTGAAAAGCCGTCAAATATAAATCCACTCTTTGACTTCAGGTTTGATGAAATTGCGAATGCATATCTTTTGATGTCGGTAAGCTTACTGCCGTTTGAAATGGTGAGACTTTTGCGGTCGCTTGAGAGGTTAAACCCCAGAGGCAGGCCTTCTGAAAGATAAAATTCCGATTTGTAATTTGATGAATCAAGGGCCTCCGAAAACCTGACCTGGATATTGACCGTGTTATAGTCAATATTGTAAAGGACAGCCGGACCCATGAAATTAATCCCGTTCAGGGTGATTGATTCAAGTCTCATTTTACCGTTGATGGTGGTAAAACTGTAGCTTACCCCAGGAAACGTCTCAGCCTGCGCTCCTTTTATCCCGGAACCCAGTTGCAGGGTATATTGGATTGCATGTTCCAGCGGTAGTTTAGGTGATAGCCTGACGGAAGTGAAATTATTTGAAAAAGTGATGTTGCAGGCAACCTGCGACTGGTCGCTTTTTTTCAGGCTGACACCGGCCCTTACCGTGCTGGTGTCAATCATCTCATTAAACGAGATTACGATTGCACTGTCAACAGCCAGGCCTGTATTCGGGGTGTCAATACTCAGGTAAACGGTGCCGATTCTTGTATATGCAAGATGTAATGCCCCGGGAGTTAATACATCCGCGGATTTTTTACAGGAATCGACTGTTAAAATAAACGTTAACAGGCATAAAACTACAAACCATTGTGATTTCATCAGCGGTATTTTAAGAAAACAGAGAGGGTTAAGGAAAACCAAAACCCTCTCTGCGAAAGATGCCAGAGAATATTACGGTTTCTCTGAATTGTACATCATCTGGATTTCCTGGTCGGTCAGCGATTTATGCCAGAACCTGACGTTGTCGAGAAGGCCCTTGAAATGGTTATTGGCTGGGTCGTCATAATTTGCCCATGAATCAGCAATTGTAGGATTTTCCTTATCCTGAATGAAGCCAAAAACAAAGGTATTGTTCCCGGCTGCCCCGTTGTATACCAGTCCTTGTGCCTCTGGCATTGGAGCATCATAAAGGTTGTAATCCTGCTCTTTCATTTTTTCTCCATTGAAATACATGGTTGCTATCTTGGTTGAAGCAGTGAAACGGCAAACAACATTGACCCATTTATTGGCAATGAGAAATTTCACACCACCTGCATTGGTCAGGTCTTTGCAGAAGGTCCAGCCTTTCCATCCACCGTTGTCTTTGGTTTTCCCATCGCCCGGGAACCAGAGGTCCTGTGAAGCGGAAGCAGTATTGGTTTTATATTGGGCGGCAAGTTTACACCATGTATAATCGCCGGCAATTTCAAACTGGAAACCATACCAGCCTGCAAGGCCCATAACAAACTGACCATGCTTGGTGGAGTCGGCTTTAACCCAGAAAGCCAGTGTGAAATCCTGGGAATGCTCCAGGGAGTCACCTTTAGGTATTTCAATAAGAGTGGTTGCTCCGTCGAATTTGGCGGCCATCCCTGCTGCGGGTGAGAAT